>JGI24158J21664_10012736_pt1 | contig 11129 bp, 9 predicted proteins | sample Ectturendosymbi3_FD_21664 | JGI IMG/M metagenome (IMG submission 21664)
TATTAAAAATATCTTAAAAACACATTCAGTTTTTCTCAGTATAGGTCAGTAAAAAATTGTAATTACCATCCGGATTTTTGAAACAAAGGAAGCAGGGACTTTTAATTTTCAAAGATGGTTGCCATTTGAAAGTTTTTATCGAATTCTGATCTGATTCACGCGCCAGACATTTTGCTCATGCGCAGCTGCATTTCCATTCTCAAAATCCTCAAAATTTGATTTTCTCCATTTGCGCTGCAGCAATTCATGTGAACTGTCAATAAGTATACGTCGTAAACCAGTAGCGCACCGAAATCAATTCGCTAGAACATCTTGGTCCCACGCATTTGTGAAGACTGGTGTTTTTTAAGGCATAAGCTGCAGACAACCCCAAGTGATAATCGGTCGACAGTTCTGCACGCGTTTAACACAAACGTCCAACACTGAACGCAAAGACTCAGCTGAAACTACGCAGAGATCGAGTAACCGCTGACCCAATGAATCTCTGTACCATGTGTACAGTACTTGTGTTGTTAACATACCTGTTTTGGGAAAAATGTTCATATTGCAACAGTACAGTTGCAGTGGAAGCCTTCCAAACCCCAGAGTCGTTCTCAACGTGTGCATTGAAATCTCCCAAAAGGATCATTGATTCCTTTGTTTTAACCCTATGCAGAGCATCACTAAGTCCTTCCACCAATTTCGACTACAGCGCACTTGATTTGGGCCGTATACGTGTATCAAACACAACAAGCGGCCCAGCAGCATCATTCCTTCCTCCCACGGTCAGTGGCGTAACTGCCAGGGGGACAGAGGGGCGAATCTCTACCCTGGCAAGCTACAGTAAATGTAAACACTGCCCCCCACTGAGCTTATATAAGTGTTCTTTTGGTTTTCGGCACATTGTTGTTTTTTGCGTTTTTCAGAGTAGTTTCCGGTGATTTAGGGTTTTGCTATTGCCATCCACACCCCGATTCACTATTATTCTCATTTTTTTCTACTGTAAATGTTGGCTAGTGGACCCAAGGCCCATAACCAGCTTGGGACATTAAGGTGTGAAGAATTTTCTGAGAGGGGCCCAAAGTTTTTTTAACTATGTCCAATAACTATGTCCAGCACATTTTTCCAAGGGGGAAGGGCGGAATAACCATTGGACAAATCGGGCAAATGCCCGCGGCCTCGCGCTTGTGGGGCCCTCACGCTTGAATATTAAAACACTCCTTTACTGGTTTTCCATGGCTTTAGACTGTTCGCCACGTGTCAAAATTGTAGAGCTTTTTGATGACGGGGTTTAGTATATAGCTTTAGGGAAACTGACAACTTTGGCATTTATCTTTTTGAGTGACTTAAAAGATATGATCCAAACAGCGCCACGCTTAAGGTCTCCCATTCAGTGATTTCAAATAAGCCAAGGTTGCACACCAATGAACCCATATTCTTACAATAAAAACCCAGAAAGTGTGTGTTACGAACAAAAACATATGAGTGTGCTTAATTGAATTGAAACGATAATCGAATACTGATTTAATTATAGTTCCTCTTCCAAATTTTCTACAGCGCAAACATTAATATTTGGACGATCTTTTTGTTGCTCAAGACGTTTTTCATAACGCTGGTGACATACTCCGTTGATGAGATCTAGGGCAAGTTTTTATTGAACTAAAAAACTAAAAAATTGATTCATAAATACAAAAAATTTACTTTATTGACCTAACAAAATTTAGACTGAATAAATGTTATTTCTTGAGAATTTCTTGAGATTTTATATCAAAACGCGAACATTTATTCAAAGAAAACACACAAATTCTCAACGCGACTTGCGACGCAAGTCTATGTGCTATTGCGAAATAAGTCTAAGTCTTGCGACATAACACTGCAAGCCAATCACCAGGTGGAAGAATTAAAGTGGAAAATCATGTAATGTTGTACATTGTCATCAACCTAAATCGAAAGAAGTGTTGTTTTTTTTTAATTTTTAAAATGGGGTTTCATCAACTCAGGTTCAGAGTTCGTGTGACAAAAATTCGGGTTCAGTGTTCCAGGATAATGTGTAAGCTTTATCAAGCATATCAAAATCATCACTTTTACTCACCAATACTGAAAAGAAATTTTGACTAATAACTGATAATTATAAAAAATTGAGTTTATAGCCCTATGAAAAAAATATTGACCTAATGGTAAAAAATTGACTTTTTATTGACCTATCAAATTAAGAATATGAAACTTACTCTTTCTATCCAGAGTTCTTGCAAAAAAACACGTCATTCAAGCGTACTACCAAAAATTGACTTTATTGAAAAATCTTGCCCTAATGATATCTCTCACTAATTGTAGGAGTACATTTGTTATTAAACTTTGAAATTTTGTGACATCTTGAACTGCAGATAGGTCTAAAATCCCACAAAAACAAAATTCCAATGCCTTCTTCCTCTGATTGAAACTTGTTTTTTTTAATTTGTATGCATAGGGAAACATCGAAATTTAAACAATCAGTCCTAACCCTTGTTTTACAGTTTCTTAAATTGGCATTAGAGACAATAACATTATAGATATATATCTATATATAACCCCGTCAATGATCTTATATAAGGATATGACACCGATTGAACACGTTCTGTTTCATCAGATATGCTTACTTTCTCACCCGATGTGCGCATGCAAACACTGTAATATAAAGTTATTTTTGTATTATTGAACACATTGGTGTTGCTGATGAGTTTATCACTTCAAAATACCCAGATTTAACGCGATTTTTCATCATTAAACCCAGACATCCAGGTCGACTAAAAAAAGCAGATCTGGGTGGAAAAAACGCAAATGGGAACCTTATAGAACCCTATAGTATGGTCACTTGCGGAAAAACGCCTACTACAATAACTTGAAGTGAACGTTTGAAGATATATTGCCCTATTATTGTTAAGCAATAAAGACCAACAATAGAAGAATCCGCTAACAAGTTTCGCAACCTGTCTCCGCAGGCTAAGGAGCGGACATGAACGAAATGTCTAGCGCAGTGGTTCTTATTTTTTTCGCTACCACGCCTCCCTCAATTAATTGTCCTTTGTTTCAAGTCCCCCCACTTTAAGTAAGTTGCAAAAACAAATGTATTTATTGGTAAATTTTTGATAAGGCTTTCCATATTGTAGAGCGCGTAAGGCTCGCGCACCCCTGGAAATTTATTGACGCCGCCCTTGGGAGGCGTGCCCCCACGGTTAAGAACCACTGGTCTTACGTTCCCTCATGGGCCGCTAGACATGTCTTTCCTCAATACATATGTGAATGGACGATTTGTGCAGTGAAGATGGTAAGAGAATCTATAACAAACAAGGGCGTGCGCAAGGGGGGGTTGGGGTTAAAACCCTCCTTGTCTTGATATTTAAAAAAACTTTATTACCTGCGCAAAAGCGATTAATTGTTTTCACCTACTTTTTGCTTGTTAATTTGTCGACTAACCGCAGTTGTTAACATAGAAGCATTCAGGCATTTGATAATGTTTCAGCAGGGAAAAAGCAAAAATAAAAAATTGTTGGACTTCTATAAATAACAAAAATCGAAAGTTTTCTTGCGTACTTTATGCGCATTCTCAATTCTTGTGTAGTTTACCAAGATTCGATCTTGCAAAGCGGCTTGTGCATCAGACAGCCCAGCCGCACACTTTCTACGCTCCACTGCTCTTATTCGACGAGACATTAGCGCAGCCTCATTTTTCAGTTGTAAATTGCTTTGACGCATTGATGAGTGTGTTTTACTCCAGTGTTTTAACGCGCAGCCTGATATATTTGCAGTTATGAACTGCTGTGTCGTAGGGTTGAGTGTATTTTCTTCCGATATCGTAACCTGGAGAGCTGATAGTTTATATTCAGTGCCATGAAACAGTAAGGGGAATGCGTGTAGAAGTATATGCGTATTATGTCAAAAAACTTCGCCAAAACGTTGGTTTGGAAACATGAATTTGACGTCAAATTGTGACGTCCCAAAGAGCGCACACCAAATACAAATGACCACCATATGCCACTGATAGAAACCCCTCCCCATGAAAATTTTCTGCGTACGCCACTGATAACAAACAAGTAAGGTATGTGGTCGAAGATCAGATGTGTTGTTTCTGATTTTCATCCAACTTTTTTCAGAAAAACAATTGATCACGTGAATCGTTGCGTGAAGATTTTCACCTACAGAACAAAAAAAACTATAATTTCAGTTTCTTATTGTTTTTACTTCTTTTCTGTTTATTAATGCAATGTTAGCTATGACCTTATCTTCACTTCATTGCAGAATTAGTGCAGTAGGAATATACTGATTAAATGTTAGGTTAACTTGATCTGAAATACTTCGTTAGTGTTGTCGCTTTTAGTTCTTGAAAGAGACCTGACGGTTTCCAACCTAACATTTGCCACGCTTCAGCATGATCTATTTTAACAATATTGAAAATAGTGAGGTTTTTAGGCGATAAAACACATCAATAAATGATTTCAAGCAAAACTGCTATATTCAACGCATAAACGTTAAATTTAGTGATTTTTGTCAGATCTAGTGAATTGTTTTTGTGAACCTGGTGGTTTTTGCAAAAAGGGCTGTGGCAGCACTGCTTGGAGTGTTGAACGTGAAGCTAGCCTATATGCCTATTGCCTAGTTGTATACGTCCAGAAGTCAGACTTACACCTGGTCAACGTATGTGATTGTGAAAAAATGTAGCCCAGGCGGTCTTCTCGTATTTTGTACTGCATAGAAGCAAGATACCTTTTGCGCTTACAACCGAAGTCACACCTTTGCGCAGCCTGCTATTCAGACAGCAAGATGGAGTCATAGTGTAGTTATTTAGCAATTGTTTAGCAATCACTGCTCAGCTTGACCCAACTGGGTAGAGCAGTTAGTGGATTATGAATGTTAACCATGTTGCGATCACGTAGGCCCCCTTGGTCTACATTTGTCAACATTTATAGCCGCGTATTTGAGACACAAAATGTTATTAATCTAAACATGTGCCATGCACCAGGAGATTAACAAGTCTAGACATCACAAAATTTTACGAAGGCATATTTCGTCCAGTTAAAAGTACGATGCGCATGCTTTTAAAGCAAAGTTCCCTTTTGCGCTAATGAAGGGAAAGGTTCATCGCGGCGCATTGTTTTGATCGGCCTCATGTTTGTTCCTTCTGTATCAGTGTTTTCATAATTGAACGACAAACTTGATTCTGATTTCCTGCAAATTTTTGTTAACATTTGCATTTCATTACAACACCTCTAAATTATTGTCGTCAATCAAATGACAATGATTAAGATCCAATTCCTTTTGTTAATCTCTCCTCTCAAGACACGTCTTAATGAAGTTTATCCTAACGTATTTACTGCTCTTCGGATTATGCTAAACTGCTCTGATCCTGTTTCCAGCGTTGAAAGAAGTTACAGCATACTGAAGCTGATCAAAATCTTCAACAGGTCTCATATTATAGATAGCAGACTATCCTCATTAGCCATGTTGTCAGTCGAAGCTTCATGTGTGCGCTCTGTAGATTTCGATTATGTCATGAAGGCTTTTGCATGCCAAAAGACTCGCTCCAAGCCGTTTTGATATTACTTTAGTGTGACATTAATTTATGATATTTTTGTTATTGTTGTGTAATATTTTTCATGTGTGCTGCTGTGCCTGTATACAGTGATTTCGTTTGTTTTGCTATATAACTACAGTCCGCAGTTGAGTATTCCTGCATTTTGGGGAGGGACCCATTGTTGGGCTGCTACGGCACTGTTCATAACTTACTGTAATTGTTTGGTGTGCAACTCCATATTTAGATAAAATTGTTTGGCATTATTTGCTAAGTACTTGTTAAACGAATGTTTTTTTTCACTGGTGCGGAGAGATCAGTGAACTGCTTGAAAAATTATGTTGTGGCCTCACTACATTTGTTTTGTTGTTTACTCAGGTAGTGCCCATTTACCCCCATGCCCCATCATTAAGTCAAGCATTTGGTGCTTAGAAGAAAAGTGGAATTAATTTAGGAGTTGTTTACCAAGATTCAGGTCTGTGGTGGGTCTTACAACAAATCATAAGCTTACCTAACCCAGTCACAAGTCATTGAAGGGTGTCAATTCAATTTTAGATAGGATATGTTACATGAAAACGTGGAATTCTACTTTAAAGTCATTTACCCAAACGAAGCTCATTACATCACCCAACAACCATTTTCTGTTTTTGTGGAATAACGATGTATGATTAATTTCAGCTGCCCAGGTAGCCATAGCAAATCTTCCTTTCTTGTACGCTGCTTTGGCTCTTTCCACCATGGCCTGAAGTTATTAGTGGAGTTCTGGGTGTGCTGCGTGTTCACCATCACCACGTATTGCATGCGGATCCCAAAACACAGAAATGTCAGTTACATGCAGAAAAAGCCTGATACCATTGTGCTTGCTAAATTAAACTGAACCTATATTGGCCACTCTTTTTCAGCTCCATTCCGTGCCTGTGTCGTTTAATATATTCAGCAGCATTTTTAGTGCATTTACCTCTCTTCACCAGCCAATTTCCACGTTTCGTGTTCGTTGCTTGCACATACAGTAACGACATTGTAACTAAAAAAGAAACTGTGATTGCGATATTATTCACCCTCCGCGTCAAGCATCACGTCAACGCAGCTACCTGCAACCTAGTGTGCCGTGGATCAGTCAAGAAACCTTCCGCAAACTACTTACAGTTGTGCTTTAATATCGTGACAAGGAAGTTCAACGAGAGCTGAAAGTAAACTTCAAGGAAGAAGCCATGCGCTTTTGCTCCGAGCCCAAAGACCTCGGAGTAACGTTGGACAGGTCGCTTGCGTATCGCCGTCACCTCGAGGCACTTCGCAAAAAGCTGACATCACACGTCGCACTTTTGAGGTGACTTACTGTCTCGGGCTGGAGTTCCGGGGCAACAACGCTGCGAATGGTCTCCTTAGCCCTGTATCACTCAACAGCAGAGTACTGCCCTCCTGTCTGGTTCCGTAGTGCTCACACCCGCCTCATTGACCCTGTCATTAACGACGCCTTGCGAACTGTGACTGGATGCCTGCGTCCCACTTCCGCAACATCTGATAGTCTTCCTATCCTCGCGGGCATCCAACCTGCTCAGCTTCGTCGCAATAGAGCCACACCGTCTATAGCATGCCGTGCCATGGAACTTGGGCATCTGCTCGAGAAGACAGAAACAGAAGTGCGACGCTCTGGGCGCATCACCGATGGAATGTGGAGTGGTTAGAAAGCACTACGAGACTCCGTACTTTTATTTCCGACATCGGCACTCCCGACGACATTGTCCACCAAACTGGCTTACGCTGATGACTTAGCTCTCGTCTTTGCTGGGCCGGACTGGGCAAACGTCGAGAACGCCATGATCAGGGACCTGTCAACACTCCACACCCACCACCATCAAAATCGGTTTCAACTTAGCAAAGAAAAAACTGTGTATGTCTTGTACCATCTCAACACACGTGACGTGGGACGACGACTAAACATTTCAGTGGATGGCAAAACCATGGAATGTGAATCAAACCCAACATATCTTGAAGTGAAGCTTGACCGGTCACTCACTTTCAAGCCTCATCTTACATCTGTGCGGCAGAAAGTTTTGTCACGCTGCGCGCTGTTAAACCGGCTGGCCGGCAAGGGGTGGGGTGCCTCCGTGAGCACGCTCAGGACTAGCAGCCTGGCTTTTGTATACCCCACTCCTGAATACTGCTCCCCAGCTTGGTCAAGAAGCAGGAATATGAAGGAGGTTGATGTGGCTATAAATTCTGCTTTACGAACAATTACTGGATGCCTAAAACCAACACCGACGCAATACTTGCCAATCCTTGCAGGCATTTCCCCAGCTTCAGTCCGACGAAATGCCGCTAACCTCCGACTCGCCTTGAAGTAGGCGCTGACTGACCATTTCAATATAAGTTGGTACGCCTGAAAACAAGATCTTGCCTCAAATCGCGAAGGCCATTTGCACAACCGGCGATTGAACTGATGGAGTCTTTTGCGGGGCAAGAATCTATCGCACAGTGGACTCAACACCAATGGCTCGAGGAGTGGAAAAAATCACGGGTCCCACCTCATTCCCTTCCACCATCCAAAGTGGGAAACCCCGACCTTGGTCTCAGCCGCTCTGCGTGGTGTAAACTGAACCACCTCAGAACGCGAGTAGGACGCCTCCTGGAATCACTACACCGATGGCAGATGGCGGATCCTTGGTGTCCATGCGGTTCCGAAGAAGCTCAAACCGTGGAATATATCCTAAGTGGACGTTGTGACTCTATCCGGATGCCTGGAGCGAATGCAGATCTTGCTTCACCCCTACCGGCTCTGGGCGCTTGGTTAGAAAAAAATGATCTTGCAGTTCAATCATACGCACGACGACGACGGCACCCACTCTCCTGGAATGGCCTTAACAAGAAAAGTGGGCTCCGACTTAACGGCCTCCGCACCGGTGTCGGCAGTGGTGTAACTAGAGGTTTGAGCCAGGGGCCAGGGGGACAAGGCTTAGTTGAAGGGGGCCAACTGGTCACCGTAGGGGTCCCACTAGCCAAAACTCAGAAAAATGTTAAAAAATGATGGTGAATCTCTGATGTCGTGGATGTCCATACTAGATAAAAAAAAAAGTAAAACACCCGGAAAAACGCAAAAAGGCAACAAATTAAAGAATACTAAATACCAAAATGTCAACTGAAGGGGGCCCAGTTTTTACATTTAGCTTACCAGGGAGGCGGCTCGCCCCCTTGCCCCCCGTCAGTTACGCCACTGGTTGTCGGGCGTTTCCGCTCCTGCTTACGCAAATGGGGTATGGCCCCTTTTGCGGCTTGTGAGTGTGGCGCAGAGTAAGAGACCGTTGACTATGTTGTCCTTCACTCTCCAATCCATCGACCTCCCCCATGGAATGCATGGCCTGACGGTACTGGATGAGGAGACAATCGAATGGCGGCTCAAGACTTGCCCCAAGATCTCGTACACGGCCTAGCAGTAGATTACAAGAACCGGCTCAAACGATGAAGAGACCGTGATAGTGCTGATTCGGTGAGCAATTAGTTTCGATTCGTGGCAGCAGTGTTCAAATTTCTTCAGGTTACTTACGCACATTATGTGTCCGCGGAATGTGAATACATACTCGACTGCAATACACTGATGATAAGCTTGAAACATGCCTCTAACTACCGTAGGCTCTTCCCACTTTTACGAATACACTGCTCAAAAACAGTGCAGTTGCAAAAATTTCTCAGTGTAATTATATCTCTGAGAAAGCCGTAATTAAAAAAAAATTTGCAAGGCAAAAAGTTTGGATGGTTTGTTGACATGAAACGAGAATAAAACACTGCGCTTGAAAATGTTCAGAACACATCACTGTGCACCTTGTTTATTCAAAAGATTCTGTTTGAAACAAAACCAAGCTTTTACCGCGTAGCAAACCTGCATGCTCCGCTTCTCATAATAAATCAAATTCTTACGATGAAAAATGTTCACTGGAATCAAGTCTGCAGTATGGTAGCATTTGATTGCTTATCTCCGAAACGTTGTAGATAAAGTTCCTTAGTTTCAACTCCATTACATTCATAGCAAAATACACTCATATTAAAATGCAAAAACAAATTCGTGCAGAACTGTTTAGTACAAATTTACGCCAAAAAACAAATTTACGCACGAAAGCAGAAATGTACGCACAAAAGGACAAATTTACGCACAAAATTATTTTGCATTGACGAACAAAATTGTTTTTGAAAACAAATTTTTCAAAAAAGGTAGAATTAAACAAAGTCCAACAGCAATCTACTGATAATAGAAATTAGTCAGGAAAAACAGTGAGCAATCAGACAAGACTCTATATACATCTTGCTCTTCTTCCGGACCAAACAGTGTTTGTTTGAGGTCAGTGTCTATGGTTACTCTGTGGAAGGTAATTCAGGTGCGTCGCCTCCGAAGCATGAAAAGATTTTTTGAAAACAGTTCGCCCCACTTTGTGCTGTTTTGAGAGCTTGATTGGGATCAATACCTGTTGAAAAATAGCTCAGTTTTGCCAAGGCTTCTCAGAAAATTTATGCGATGCGAGTCGCAAAAGTAAATAAGAGATTTCTTTCTCTTGGATAAACTTGAAATGTGCAAGTTTATCAGAAGGAATCAAATGCACAATCAGTTTAAAATTGACAGTCGAAAACGCATGTGGATCAAGTAGTTTCCGAAACAACTCAACTTATTGCTGGTTCTTGGTTGTAGCTAATTTGTTGTCAAATTCTGCAGGAGCTTCTATTGCTAAAGCAACATGGAATAGACTTCATATGAAAATATCAATTACTTGCCACTGTTGACTTTATTTATACTGATTTCAATGCAGTGTTCAAGTCATTGCATTAAATGGTTTGTGTATTGGTGCTGTACCGAACAAACAGTCATTTAAATAAACATTGTTTATCAGATAATACCTATCCAAAAGATGCTTCTTAGTTTGCGGTCAACAGTTGCTACCCAAGTAAAAGATGATCTTTACAAATAAAGCTTTACCGTAATCATCAAAGTTCTTTTCACAGCTTACCTTGTTGAGTGGTCTGACCCGTCATTCCAGGTACATTTCGTGCTAAATTTGCACCTGCGCCTGCGGCCTTTGACATGTCTCCTGCTGAAATTTGTGTATCGCCAATGTCCATATTTGCTTACCTTTTCTTCCCGAGATGCACACAGCAATGCTGACAGCAACACGTTTTAAAAACAAGTAAATGAGCTGTTGGAAAAAGAGTAGTTAGTGGAAATAATGTACAACATTGCTTTTAATTGCATGTACATCTATTACAAAAGTAAAAAATCTGTGCCGCCATCCAACTTCTAAATCTTCCTCTCAAAGCACGTTTCTGTGTATCATCTCCCGTGTTTCTCATTCCGTACAGCAATCAACAAAACATTCCAAAACAAATGCTTCCTCGTAATTGTGCTAGACTTGAACAACGTATTCATAGATCAAATTGATGGCAATGCCCCACAAAAACCAAACTGTCACCATGAACTGGCCAGTTGTCTCAAGATTTCCTTGAATCATGGTCAGAGGTATACCTAGTATATTTACAATATTTATTTTTATTTAACGACGACGAGCGGCAGGCCGGAGCCTGAATGTACTCTTCGTCGCGTCATGTCGAGCGAACCAATTCAAGA
>JGI24158J21664_10012738_pt1 | contig 11129 bp, 6 predicted proteins | sample Ectturendosymbi3_FD_21664 | JGI IMG/M metagenome (IMG submission 21664)
TTGATACACTGTGTAACAACATGCCCCAAACGTGTCTTGGAACACTCATCGACGATTTCATAGAAAACCACATAGGTATAACTCTGAGTGTTGTTAGCACAAGTAGCTGCATGGAAAACACTTCTATGCAAGATTAATGTGACCAGGTGAAAGCCTTTAACAGCAGCTTAGCAACAATTTTTAGCCAGCCCATAAAAATTACTTCACATACACTAAAACACATAAATCCTCTCAGCACACCCCTAACTTATTGAAAACCAAAGTTTTTTTGCAAGCATGTAGCTCTTGGATGTGGGAATTGCCTGTGTTAATTCAAACGGACAACCACATTTTTTAAAGACGTTAGGGGGTTTGTAACAACATATCCTTGTAACAACTCTACCCGGTTTCCCCTAATCACGCTACCTGTCTTGGTCGGTCTGTAGATTCCCATTCCTGTGGGTATATCAACAGGATTCGTCTCGCCAAACATTCTTGCAGCATTCTGCCCCCTTGTCAAAACCATTCTAGGTGTAATTTTAACCATTTTATCCGCTTTTATGTTTGTATTTTCAGTTATTCCGTAGTTTCCGCAATACCACAGACCAAGAGCGCGAAGCAAATCGCCGAGTTCTTTGCAGTGTAAACACGCGCCAACATCGAGTTCGCAAGTGAGTTCACAGTGTTCAGTCAAGGGCGACGAATCACTAATGAGTCAATGCAAAGCGAATCCGACTACAGTACACTATAAAGGGGGCAACAGCAAAAGGGTGCCCGAATATCAGCGGTCTGGATTCCATACTTTTAATTTACATCTACGGTTTACATATTCAAAAGTCTAAACAGTTACACAGTTCGTCCTGACAATTGTTTGCAACAATTTTTCTGTTGAATTTCCACACAACGTATAACTTTTACTGCAACTTTTAAGTTGCGCAAGAGTCCTACTCCGTGGTCTAGGAGCTGGAGTGCAGGGAAGGCAAACCCACAAAACTTTTGCAAACCCACAAAACTTTTGATTTATACAAAATTTGGGCAAAATCTCAAAAAATTTGGGCAAAGAAGCTTCGATATTTTTTAGCGATATTATTGAAATTATGCTTCCTTGTTACTGGGTGCATACAGGGACGGATTTAGGGAGCGCGGGGCCCCAGGCCATCTTAGTTTTGGGGCCCCAAGCAGGTGTGACCTTTTTGGCCGTTTGTCTAAAAAGCGTGAAAGTATGCCTCTCTTATGTGTAGCGCCCCCTCAAAAATCTATCTTTTCTTGTGCCGGCTTTGGTTCTGCAATTGCCTTAAATGTTCAACAGAAATTAAAGCCGTTCTTACATTCTTCTCAAGAACAAACGGCATTGCGATCTTTTCTTGAAATTTATAGCTCTTTTGTGTAGTTCAGCAGTTCTTTTCGTTAAATTTCCGTGATTTCTAGCGGTTTTTGCAGGTTTGGTTTTCGGATGTATACATTTTCATGTGGGAACGTGTTGCTGCCCTCAAAAATATCGTCTAGCTGTCGATCTGATTACCTGTATGTAAACTCCTTTTTTAGTAACCGTAACCACATATTTTATTGAACAAACAAGCACAATCCATTCAGTGGACACAGAGCTCATTTATGCCGTTTTGAAGTTGTCATTTTCCAAGCAATACAAAACATAGCGTTTTAATCCTCTATGCCAGGGCTTCTCAAACTTTTTTGTTCTGCGGCCCCATTTTGAAAAAAGGTTTTTCTATGCGCCCCCTTGATGGATAGCCTAGATGTTAATGATACATTTGAACGTCTGATTCCAAATCTCAAGATGCATTTTTGTCAATGGCGAAATCCTACAAATGCACACAATCCACGAAAGTAACTACACAGTAATAATACTACCACATAATGGAAACAGTAAACGAAAAATAATTAACAAAAAACAATTCAGTTTATAGAAGTTATCAAGCACAAACAATGGGATGGATGCACTTGATAATTTTTACACAGATCAATCATTCGTAGATTGATACAAGACAACGCAGGGCGAAGGACATTCTTAACATTTTTCAAAAAGGTTGGTGGACTTGATGTTTATCAATTTTGAGAATACCGCTTCACACAGATATCTTGTGCAAAAGCCTAAGTGTTTATGAATGGCTAGATCAGATATGACTGAAAATTCATTTTTTGTTCTTATCCAAGAATAACATATAGACTAAACTCTGTTTTGAAAATTCCAGTTGCAAACGTTTGTCGTTTAATAACTCCGCAAACTCATCCTGGGCATGGCAGGTGTGTCGCCTCCTAAAGTTTTCAATTGTGTGTGGTTTTTGGATCCAACTTCTCCTGAATCAAAGTCTAAAGTGCTTCTGAAACTGTGTATGAAACTTTTAACTTTAGTTTGAAACTACTTGGTGTTCTCTCAAAGCAGTTAGCCTAGCCCGGAGAGTTCTGTAGACCTAGAGTCTAAACAGAAGCATGCCTTCGTGCCGGAATGAATGCAATAAGGTCAGTATCGGTCACTACGTTGAAACAATCATGGTGTAACAACGCATAACCTGTTGTGCCTGATTTTTATTATCATTTGATAGCTCAGGCAGGAATCATAGTAAACAACTGAAGGCATAAAGTAGGATATTGCCCCTAAAAATAAAAATGCAGTAGTAATAGATTCACTGCAGGCCTACTTTCAATTTTCTTGTAAATTTTACAAAAATTATTATATCTGATTTGTCAAGCCAATTGGTTTTGAGATCCCGAAATTACATTTCGCGGCCCCATTTGAGGCCGCGATCCACAGTTTGAGAAGCCCTGCTCCACGCTATAAGCCGATGGTTAACAGCATGAAGACAAGTTTTGCACAGCAGCAAAGTATTTTCGCAACACCCTCAGCTAACCAAATGAAGTAAACCCAATGTAGACACGTATTTCCCAGTAAAGCTCACAAGAAACTGTTCTTGCTGATTTGATTAACATATAGTTTCAACAAACAATCTCTGTTTACGTGAAATCTAGTAAAAACAACCAAACTGAAATTTCATTTTACCCGCTTGGAACTAAGAAAATAACCTTTATTACTAAAAGGTCATTAGGAAATTACCAAATTTCAAAACCCAGGGTAGGTCAACACCCTCCTGCCCTCTCGTCCTTCCAACGCTCATGACTATGAGGCAGATGCTCAGGATTACTGATCCAGCTAGCTCTGACAATGTTCTTGCACAGCCTCCCGAACTTTTATCAATTGGGTTAGGAACCAAATTACAAGTACCAAAGTTTCTATTTTCAAGTTTATGGCAGCATGGTAGAAGAACATAGAATACACCAACGGCTATAGAAAACTTTCAGGGAGAACGTTTGTCGCATATAGGTTTTTCGGGCAAATTTGGGGAAATTTGGAAAAATATCCTTTGCACCGGCAAAAAATTGCCAGCTCAAACACCTCTGATCCCACTGCATGTGCATTCTCAAAAGATGTCAGCACCTCAACACGATCTTTAAAAGTACCTGTAGTGTCAAAATGGAAAGTCACGCAAAATTGTATAGTATGCCTTCGACAAGCTTGCGGTTACTACAGATGAACGCAAAATACCTTTTGTTATTATGTGTTGGATGTGGATAGAAACGAAATGATTTCTTCAATTTTATTGCGGCAGAAATATCAAATCTTGTCCGAACGCTAATATGATGTCCAGTATAAAAGCTGCGAAAGTGTAAAAATGAAATCCTAATTGGCAGTGTTTTCTGATAGTTTGTGCATCTAATCATACATGAAACAAAAAATGTGGAAAGTACCAACCAGATGACTTGTGCGTCAGAGCGCTCGAAATGATCGACTCAAGCTTAGATTTTTCTAAATCGGCTTCAAACGTTTTTGCTGCCGAGCTCTTGCTTGATTTCAAGAACATTTTTCAAGTATCAAATTTTTCAACCGCAGAGTGTGCCAGCTTAAGTTCGTAATTGCTCGAGCACTTCAAGTAGGATGTTGTCCGAAAACAATTTGATTTATGAAGATGTTCAGAGAAACGATGTTGGCTCTGTTTGTCAGTCTTTTATGGCATGCTTGAATGGAACTTACCAGGTTACAGGTATTAGGCAAGGCCTATCAAACATTGGGACTTGGCAATTTGCGTCGCGTGTCGAGAGACTATTCGAATAATCCTAGTCGTTTAACGAAACGCGTAATGTCTTCTTCTTGCAAGCTTCTTGGAAAAATTCTAACTTTGGATTTGGCATCTGAAGACTGGACGGTCGTGTCTGAAATAAGCATGCACAGACAAGCTTAGACTTCCTTCAGAAAATGCAAACTCGGGAGTCTTACGATTAAAGCTTTAATTATCAAACAACTCTTAATAAAAAAAAGTTTTCTTCAGACCTTTTTCTGCTTTTTTGTAGTTTCCTTGAGTGTTGCTCGATCCACACTTTCGATCTCACCCAGTTAGTAGATCTTAAATGTATGAGAAGCTGTCACTCAAACGCATACGTAAACACAACCAAGAAAACATTGTGCTGATTGGATGTGACTGCAATTCAATTTGAAACAAAGAATTGTTTGAGTCCCCTTAAGAATAATAAAGTTTTTGTTTCGTACGTGTAACTTCCGAAAAACTGCACACAAAGAAAACGATTGTTTTACCAGGAAACCTTAACCTAAATGATCGGAAAACCTTAATAATCAGTATCCACTGGTGTATCTGACTACATGATACACATTCTCACATCTTGAGCAATGAGCTGGTTTCTACTTGTCGGTTTTTATCAACTTCTGTGCGACACTTATAGTGCTTCACAGTTTCAAGAAACAAAATCGACTTTGCATGATAGACACTAAACAGCTCATCATAAAAAAAACATGAAATCATGCGCAAACAAAATTCAAAATAAGTTATGTCTTTAATTCAACGAATAGATCATGCTCATCTACAGTCACTTTTTTACAAAGAAAAAACTTAAATTCCTACGTTTAGCATTGAGGAAAACTGTATAGTCGTGGAATAGTTCGATACTTGTGAGAAAACAGGATGATGTGATCAAATGTTTTGTCACATCTAACGCTTAGAAGTTGATCGATAAATAATTGCTCGCAATTCCTGTATACAAATTTTGCTCTAAGCTTTTGTGTACTAATTCAAAATAGAACTATATGTCAGCTTTCACGATTTCGGTGTCTCGACGAAACTACAAATGTTTTGTCCAACTACAGAATGTCTTTGATGACAAATAATTGTGTGACAAATACTTAAGATGAAGTTTAAAGAGTAAGAAACAACTGATGGCGTTAAAGCTTACAGATCTTTCCTGACCATACATGGGTTTCTACTTGTGCGATACGAAATGCAAGCACCTCTCGCCTGTAGGCTGCGTTGAAAGCTAAGTTCGGAAATGAAATTTTTCTTCCTTCATCTCGAATGTCAGTCTTCCAAAAATCTGCTTCCAATCACGAGAAAAATAACCACCGCGTATGTCTGTGCCATTGTAGACAGCAACAGAAAAGTCAGGAAAGCGGTTTATACGAATAGAATCCTGAAACCAGCATGGCTGTTGACGTAATTTCTATATGGTTATCGTCCAAGCAACGTGACCCAAGCCTCGTACGCTACGTGTTTGTCACAAGGACAGAAGGCGTGATATATAAGGTCAGGCGACGCACGACACCGTTGCAGATCATACGTTTGTGAGTATTGGCCAGATCGAACCGGGTGAAACCGGTTTAATCAGTCGTGTTTGCCTGCTAAGCTGCACGGTTTAATTATGTTTCTTGCTGAAGAATATCATTTTAGTCTTGGCTTTGTTTGCACTCGCACTGAGATTCTTTTAAGTGCATGCAGAAATATTTAATCCACGGTTTTCTGAAAGATTTTGCAGCGTAAACTTATTTTGGTGTTCTTTTGTTTGGAAATCAATCCATTTAACTGTGCGTTTAAAAGATATTACCTGAATGCGTAAAGGAAATGTTAACTTCGAAAACATATTGCTTTCGCGAAGCTGGTCAGCAAAAGTTTCAAACTGGTATTGGTCGCAAGTTCAGGTTATAATCGTTGACGAAATTGAATTTTTCAAAGGGGTTTGAAACCTTTTGCTGAAATGTGACCACAAATGTTTGGGCAAACATTGCATCTGCTGTGGATTCGTAAACTCCTTATTCAGAGTGCGACTTTGACCAAGAGTTTGCAAAATTCTTTCGAAATAGAGTTTTATGCTGTGAGCCGTCATATTTCAATGCACCTGGCGAAGGTGCAGGCAAGTTTTTATGGGTTCGATAGAAATTTGCCCAGATTCTCCCAAACTTGCCCGAAAAATATTTCAAAAAAGTGACCTCCAAAAAAAGCTCTTCATGTCAATTCGGGCGCCATTTCATGTCAATTAGGTCAATTCGGGTGCCATTATTTTCAAATCAAAGCAGGTTGGGCGCCATTTTTGCTCTGATTTTCAGGGAGTGTTTGAAGGTTCTCAGAGATTTTGCCAAGATTTTAGAGGATTTTGCGCGGACTTTCACCAAATCAAAACTTTTGAGCGAAATAAAATGAATATGGGATTGGACCAATGTTCACCGGTTTGTTTAACGGTAACAGTCATAAACAACTTGTGATCAGTTTCTTCCTCACTATTATCCGACCAGGTTACTGTACTACAGCAGAAAAAAAATATTTTTACTTAAGTTCCAGGGAGACAGAACGCTGGCTTAATCCTGTCATGTGCAAGTCCATGCAGGAATAAAAAATCTTGATTGGCAAAAAACTTCCATCGAACTAGAATTTCAGTGAAATAATTTCTAGCCAAAAACTCATTTCAAGTGCCAAGTTCTGCAACACAATCTATGCGTGGGACAATTAAAACCCAAAACAAACCTTTCCGACAAGTCATTCAAACTCGACAGAAAATTTTAAACACTCTTCTTCACAGGTTGCAAACGGTATTGTTGTGCTTTTGTAGTTTACCGGACGAAAAGCAAAATGCATAACATCCGTATCTTTCTGCCCTGCTTGGTATTCACTGTTTTAATAAGCCAAATGGATTGCACTTTTGGTGAGTGAAGTTTTTATGATTATTCTTGTGCGAAACCATTTTGATTAGAATTGTTATGCTAATGTTCTTCTGTCTGAGATTTTATCTATTTTCATATTTACACTGTTCATCAAAAAAAAGACAAATTTTTATTTAAATTTTCGTAAAGATGGAAACATTATCATCACCAGATCCCATGCGCGGTGGCCCCTGGTTGTATTATCCGGATAACGGTTAACCGGATAACCGAAAGTTTTTTTTGCCATGCGATATCCGGATATATTTCTGTCGAATAACAGGATAAAAAAGTAACGTTAGGGTTAGGAATGAATTTTGCACTTTTTAACGCCCTGCAAATCTTCACACTCACTATCTAGGCCGCTTCTGTGGAAGCAGAAAGAGCATTCAGTGCATGGGGACTCTTTGCTACAAACCGAGGTCTCGTTTACACGACTCCGCAGTCGATGCCCTGTGCTTCATAAGAAATGCGTTGCAGGAGCAGAAAATGTCAAAAACGCATGGTTTTCGTCATATATGTAGCGCTGGCTTTAACCTGGTTTGACCGGTTGCTTCCAACAGGGCCACGCGCTACGCGTACTGACGACGCAAATTTGCTGCTTGTGTAATGCCAGCGCGCGGGTGAAAATCAAAGTGAACTGTGCTGTGTGCTTCCTTTCTGTTTTTGTAAAATATTGCCTCCATCATAATTTCTTTTTGTAATGTAATTGTTGCAATGTTCATCAAGGGCGTACGCATAGGAGATGGGGTTGAAACCCCCTTGAGCTTGATATTTTACAAAAACTTCATTACCTGCGCAAAGGGGATTAATTGTTTTCGCATACTTTTTGCTTGTTGATTTATCGACTTAATGCAAATAGCATGGAATGAATTTGCATGCAAATTTCAAGGAACATTTTAAAAGGGCCAAAAAGTAATATTAGGTTTTGGTGGGAATCTGGATTATCGTCTGCATCCAGAAGGCATCTCACCACTTTTTGCAGACCTTTCAATTCTCTTTATCCAAAGCAATTGTCTTTATTTCGTCTGCTATGGCTGATCAGCGCAAACTTTACCAAAACGTTAGTTTGGAAAACATGGATATGACGTCAAACTATGACGTCATAAACAACGCACACCAAATACCAATGACACCATATGCCACTGAATGAAACCTTCCCATGAAAATTTTCTGCGTACGCTACTGATGCTCATTGTTTTTCTGTGTGTCTAGTCTATTTTAATAGCACCTTGCTAATGTAGAGAGGGTTTAATTTTTTAAGCTGTTTTCTTCTTTCTTCATAAAAGCGTTTTGTTTTTGGTAAATCAAACGTGAAATACGGTTCGGCACCTGTTGCCGTTTCAGTAGTCACTTCTGAAGGTTTAAGTTTAAGTCCTAATCGCAAATGTGGGCTGCTTAGTCAGTTTTATTAAATTACCCCTCAAAGATGATTGGCAAAAATGTTTGCAAAAACTAGTTTTGATTATGCCAACTGCTTGTCCACGCAAGTAACGTGGGAGGAAAGGGGGCACAATTCCCCGGACACCGAATCGCTACGTAGGCGCCGAATGACTGCAACGGGCTCCGAAAAGTCCCAATGCCGCAAGTACTCTTCAATACAGCACATTTGCTTCCGAAAGACCTCAGGTTCGAACACGGGGCGCCAAACCTGTTTTCTTGTAACGAGAGGGGCACCGAAAAGTCCTAACAATGTAACAAATACTTTCTTCAATACAGCACATTTGCTTCCAAGAGATCTCAGGTTCGAACATGGGGGGCACCCGACTTGTTTCTTGCCCCGGGCGCCATCTAGCCTCGTTACTCCCATGTGCATGACTATTATACAGGTGTGCAAAAATAACGTTTTTTTAAAAAGTAACAGAAATTAATACTAACAGTTAAACCATTTACAAAGTAACAGAATGACAGTGTGGTTCAAGTGAAGTACGCTTCATGATGTTTTTAGTTCTTGTGTTGAAAATTGCATCATAAAATACTACCTAAAAAAGGTTCTTGGCAGCAATCTCACACAGGTCGACGTCATAAACTTTCTGAGATACAGCCTAGAAATGCAATGTTGCAAAAACCTGAAAAAGTGCAAAGGTTTTATGACTTTCGTGGTCATTTTGGAGGAGACTACAGTACTTGTCTGTTTTGAAATAGGCATTAGAAAGTACATTTAAACATATTGCGAAATTTACAATCACCTTGCCGTATAGACTTCTTTCGTGTTATAACTGATAGGAATTTTTTAACCTTTTCCGGGATATTCAAAAGTTGCTCAGATAACGGTTTAGACTCTTTTAACCGGTGCTCTATTAAGCGGGTTTCACTGTAACCAATTTAAACGTGTAAAGCATTTATTGATAGACAGGTACTGTATAGTAGTGGAGTTTTCTTTAGTTTAACAGTCCATTTTGGGCTACCCATTTAAGAAAATGTTATTTCTCTGCAAATAAGCTAAGTCACTTGGCATTTGACTCATGGCATAGACTTAGGCCAAAAACACTGAGTGGCAGTCAAAGGAGGGCTATTTAAAACTAAGGCAAAAAAGGCTGAAGTTGAGAAAGAGAATAGTGCGTTGGACAAGCATTTTAACAGAGCTAACTCAGAATATGAAGAAAAAGCTTTAGAAGAGCCACACCACAGTGAAAATTGCGACAACGTAAGCAGCCTTACTGATGATGTTATGCCAGATAGTCAAAGGGGACGCTTAAGTACAAGAAGTGAGGTAAGTCATTTCGAAAGTGTTGTGTCTGAGTGTCTGACATACAAGCAAGTTCGTCGACTGCTGCATCTGACGAGTCTTACCAGCACGAAAATTCAAACTTTGCCGGAACCATTGGGTGGACAAACAACCCAGTCACTTGGCCAGCTGTCATGAATCGGAATGTTAGGGGTTATTTGATCCAAATAGCACCTCCCACAATCCAATAGAATTTTCGCCTGAAGCAAGAATGATAGGACGGTTTCAGCTAAACCGAAAAAGAGCACAGTCGAATGGTAAAACGGTAAGTCATCCATGCGTTGACGTCAGCCTTTCGGGTATACCTTTCTCACATCACTGACTCCTATCATTATGGCTTGATTCTCCCCTAAAAAATTTTTGAACACACAACTCAGTGAGACCCCGCAAAAGTACTTCCAATCGGGCCCTGCACTTGCTAAAGCCGGCCCTGTCCACATTTGTATATTTGCAATAAAACTGCATTCAATTTATCAAAAAAATCTCGTGGAATCAAATCTAACAAATTAACAATTAGCGGTTTTCATCCGGTTAGTTAAAATACAAAAATCCGAATAGATCCGTTATCCGGATAGTAAAAATTATTGATATCCGAACTAACCCTAGTTGCGAGGTATGACCCAGCAGGAGGTTGATGCGTGAGAGCACGTATCGTTGCGTTAGAGGTAAATTCCCGCCAGTGGATGTTGAGCATTAATCTGAGATCCCTGCTGCCGAATCCGTACAACCCGGGAAGAGAGATTCTTGGTGAGAGCGAAGGTTTCATCGCCATACAATAGCATGGAAACAACCGCTACATTGTATATATGAAATTTTTTGTGGTGCTAGAAATGGATTGCTGGGACCACAGCGGGCTGACAAAAGCATGCATCATACCTGCTGCTAGGGCGCGTCTTCGAGCTATTTCCGGTTTCAAGTCACCAGTGACGGATTTACGCATAGGCCATGGCCTAAGGCCCTGCGCTTTTGGGGGCCCCGCGCAACTCTTTCCTGTGACGGCTCAAAATTTGCGAAACTGTGCAGAGGCACAACTTCACAATTAACCTTGAAATGGGCGGAAATGCAAATGTCTACTCTAGTCTCTTATCAGTACAGTAACAACACGACAATACTGTACATCGGGGCGTGAGAGAGATTCAGGTCGTCTGTATGAAAGCGGTTACAAAAAAGTGAAAAAGAAAAAAACGGCACTTAACTGATGTTCAATTTTCCACTGACAAAAGCTCACAACAACGCAAGACCGCCAGACACTGCAAAACTCCGATGAAAAACAATATTGTCAGTATTGGATCCTACGTTTGGTTGTTTTCACTAGATGTTCCACAACCATACACTAGTCAAGCATGTACTTTCCACGATGGGTGTAAGCAAGGAATCGATCAGCAAATTTTTAATAGGAAATCGATTTCACGTAAAATTACGCATCCTCAGTCC
>JGI24158J21664_10012740_pt1 | contig 11127 bp, 8 predicted proteins | sample Ectturendosymbi3_FD_21664 | JGI IMG/M metagenome (IMG submission 21664)
CCAGTTTTGCAACAAGGGGAGCTGTCAATGGTCTGTGTAGGACTTTCAGAAAGAGACCTGAAAAATTTTTGGGGGGCCACTGGGGGGCCAGGCAAAACTTTAAGGGGGCAGTGGCCACCCCTGGCACTCCCCTAGCTCCGACCCTGGGACCATGGCCCCTTTGCCCCCCCTGGATACGCCTATGTTGCACACATCTACATTCAAGTACGTACTCTCCAAAATCGGGGAAGCAAGAAATCTATCGGCAAATTTTTAATAGGAAATCGATTTCACGTAGAATTACGCATCCTCAGTCCTGGAATTTGCAGGTATAGCTTACGGGTGAAAAGTAGAAACGCTAAAGTAAAGGTAGAGAAAGCAAACAAACTCAAGACTAAAATGAATAATTCATAAAACAAGCTCCGAAATCAGAACATCTAACTAAACTTACTGACGTCAAGAACACATGTTGCGAAAAATAAAAACTGAGACTACTAAAATTAGAAAAAACGTTTTCTCAAATAAATTATTGAAAGTTACTTTATTAAGAAAACGCTTTTCTAATTTTATTAGTTCTATGAATCATTTCTGACCTACCCACGTGATATAAGTCCACCTTGCTCCGCTCTCTTTCTCTCTAAAAATTTAAACAAAGCTAGCATAAAATCAAATGAGATTAACCTTCGCTATATCGGTGGCAGTTTGCCAAAAACTAACATTCACGAAATCCAGGGTGAAGATGATTACTCTAGGATCCTTTTTGTCTGGTGTAAAGATCCTTATAATTGCCAGCTTTTATCAAAACGCGGTTCTGCTCAGCCCACTAGCTTTCAATCGAGGCGTTCATATTGTTTTTTTGTCATTCCCACGCAGTGTGCTTCCTACTGGCCTCCACGTGTATGAGATTTGACCAGAACAAGAAGGTGAGAGCTGAAAGAAGTGAACCGTTTTAAATTAAAGCTAGATTTTCCACCTTGCTTGTTACTGCTAACACAAAATACGATGGAAGTAAGTTGGCAAAACACAAAAACTAGGGTCCAACCATCCTTTAAAACGTAGTTATATTAACAAATAAACAGGCACTCGCAGCTGGTACTTCCCTAGTAGCTATTTGCCATAACAAAAATGGAACAAAAGTAAATCATCAGTTTCAACATACTTTTGGGCATAGCCATGTACCAGCTGCTTAAAAATAAAAAAATGTTTTCAGAAATACTTGGTTGACGAAATTGTCCCTAGACTGAAACGCACAATGCTCCATTTGTCTGGATGAAGAGTGTGAGGTCCTTATACATGGGTGTCCGCAGTGGGGATCAAAATGACCATTTCCCCCCCTGGAAATTGGGTCTAATAATCAAAAAAATTCTTGAAAACCTGTAGGCAGCAGTTTAATTCGATTAATTGATTTAATTCTTGTAATGACGATAACAGTTATATTTGCCTGTATGACACTCACATTGCACCAGGTTTACTGTTATGATGTTATGTAGTAATGAGTTTGCAGTTCACGCATGTCCGCTACTTTGCTTACAGAGGAAGGTTACGAAACTTGCGAGCTGGTTGTTCTACTGTTGGTCTTTATTGCGTAACAATAACATGACAACGAATCTTCAAGTGCTCACTTCAAGTTTAGGTAGTAAGCGTTTTGCCGCATATGACTGTTGAACATGACATATATGCCAGGGAATGCAACGAGACAGTGACTGCAGATAGCGATAAGCTATGTTCGCAAAAAATTTATATCGGACAGATTTAGCATAAAAAACTGCTAAATCAATGTGCACACACATTTAGCTAAATCTGCACACATTTAGCTGAATTAGCACACATTTAGTTGTAAACCTGTACGCATTTAGCTAGATCTGCACACACATTTAGCTCAACTTGCACATATTTAGCTAAAGCTGCTCACACATTTTGCTAAATCTTTGCAAATTTAGCTAAATCTGCACACATTTAGGTGAATCTGCACACATTTAGCTAGATCTGCACACACATGTAGCTAAATTTGCACACATCTGTGCAGATGTCGGCTCATATTCGGATGTGTGCATCTGTGCAGATTTGGCTAAATTTGTGCAGATTTAGCTAAATATGTGCCGATTTAGCTAAATGTGTGCAGTTTTAGCTAAATACGCGCCGATTTAACTGAACCTGCGCAATTTTGCTAAATGTGTGCGATTTAGTTATATGCGCAGATATTTAAGTGAATCTGCACCAATTTAGCTAAATCTGCACAGATTTAGCGAAATATGTGCAGATTTAGCTAAATCTGTCCGATTTAAGTAACTCAGCATCGATTTAGCTAAGCAGTTTTTTCTGCTAAATCTGTCCGATACAACTTTTTACGAATGACGCCCCATAGCAAGCCACGTACTTTTATACTTTGTGAAAAGAAGCATTGCTACGCTAACGAAGCGCAATTTTTGTGGCTGATGCCTTAACCTTTTCTTTTCGCTGAGACATTTCGGTCATTTGTCCCATAATAGTGTGAACACTAGCTGTGACAGTACTCACTAGCCTTTCTTTTCGGACATCATGACCGAAGCGACTTAATTTTTTCGGTCATTTAAAGAAAATTCGGTCTATGAACAAAAAAAAATCAAGGCTGTAACTAAAGCATTTTCTTTATGATGTCGAAGGCATAAAGCGTTTTGCGAACGTCCATTTGCTTACAAAATGAGCGTAACAACCTGTACTATTTTCAGGGGGAAAAAATTATTGTAACTTGTTGTACTTATCAACTGAACATGTTTTTGAAAATTTCCTGGAGGGCAATTGTCCGGTTGTCGGCTGCCTAGTTTCGGGCGTGATTGTCAGCATTAACAATATGAAAATGTTAAACAAAATGTCGAAGTTGCGCCCCATGGAAAAATTTCTACGGACGCCCATGTCCTTATACCCTCCGCCTAGGGCCAGTGAATTTCGCCCGATCAATCGATGTCCAGGTCATTTTAAACGGTGTCCACGGTGCCACGAAGCTGGGAATTCATAATGGGGCATCTAGAGTAATGAAACATAATCATCATTAAAAAACGGAGCGGATTTGATCGAGTTCATGGACGTTCATATGTTTCGCTCGTTTCAAAAAAACATGCTTTCTACCTTCCGGCAGAAAAGCAGCTGAGCCCCGCGAAAAACTGCAATTACATCAAATTTTCAGTGAGAAGCATGGCAAAGGTTCACGAAGAAGCAACTGAAGCAAGTTATGTCAGCTAGCGGAAGAACGACAGAAGTATTATCCTCAGAGTATGCGCCATAAAACATTGTTCGAAATAACCGTATAAGTTAACCGCACGTTAACTGCGCGGGATGTGCAAACGTAAAGTCTCCGGTATCACATCACAAGACATAAAGCATGAAGACGGTAGTAGAAGACGCACGACTGAGGATTTAAAAACACCTGTTCATAACAACATCACAAGATCAAAAACCGTTCCACAACGTAAGATAAACACAGGGGCGTACCGAGGTTAAAGGCGCCTGGGGCAAGAAACAAGTTTGGCGCCGACGTTAAATGGCGCCCGGGACAAGAAACAAGTTTGGCGCCCCCATGTTCGAACCTAAGGCTTTTCGGAAGCAAATGTGCTGTATTGAAGGAAGTACATGCGACATTGTTGGGACTTTTTGGCGCCCCCCAGTGATTCGACGCCCGAGGCACTGTGCCGTCTTGCCCCCTCGTTACACTCCTGGTTGAGTAGAGAAACTGAAATAAACATCGGCCTAAAAGCGGCCGCGGTGAATCAATTTGTAAAGCAACATCACAACATCTCTGCAGTTACCGCGTCGAGTTCTACTATAGCCAGAGCACAACGCAGAAGCAAGCTTGTACTTACACAACGTCAAACCCCACAAGGTTTGCAACAATTTGCAAATTACTCGGTGGGTTACAAGTCATTCCTCATGCATGCATCGAATTATATAAAACAACTTAGCTTGAAAGTGGCGCCATTGTACAAAAGCTATGTAGTATTTCTTGAGCCAGGTACGATTTTAAACTCAGAGTTGCAAAACCTCGAAAGAGAGAAATCGGTAAATTTAAAAGTTATAAATTGTCTTAAATCAAACTAAATCTTTAGAAGCTTTGCCAAAATTGTGTGAGTTTCTAGAAATGTATCAAATAATATCCTGAAACGCTTCTAGAACCTGCAACAGCTAATTACTAGACATAAAAGTCTTCTCATAGCGTTGTTTGCAAAACGGGGCTCTTGTGTTTTATAGTTGTTTTTGCGCAAGATAAAATATCTAGACACTAATTGTGGAATATTTTCTTCGAAACCTAAGGTAGTTTGAACTCCTAAAGAATTCAAATCCTGTGCAACCTTGTATTCTTGTATAAAATCAACTTATAACATTCTTCTCACTTTGAAAAAAGTGCTAAACCAAAACGCTAAAAATACTTTTTTACTTGCAACAAGCAGCTAAACTCCATCGTTTAAGGTTAGCAATAGAAGGGAAAAATGTTTATAAATTAATCACTTCGAATTATTTAAACATATTTGCCCAAACCGTTTCATGTTACTATTGGGACCAGACAAGGGTGATTATTGAGTCCATACTTGTTTGCTGTATATTTAGATGATTTATCTCTTGAACTAAAAAACATTAAAGCTGGATGTATTGGTGAAGTCTTATTGCACCACTTAATGTTTGCTGATGATATTTGTGTGTTTTGTCCAAGTATGCGTTGGTTGCAAAGAATACTAGATGACTAGATGTGTGCCAGGCTTACGCAGAATCGCATGGGATTATTTTGAAATACAACAAAACTGTATGATGTTTAAGGCTAAGACCGCAAAAAGCACGGTCATACCGTTGCTGACACTGGGTGTACTAACAGTAAAATTTGTTTCCCACCACAAATATTTGGGAATTGTATTACATATTGAGTTTTCAGATGACCAAGACATTCAGAGACAACTGCGATATCAATATTATGCAGTAATGTGAGCTTCTCTTTCCAATGTCGAATGCAGTTAAAAGTGTACTTTTTCGTTCCTTCTGTAGGTCCATATATGTATCATAATTATGGTGTTATTTCAGGAAGGCATACATTCACAGGTTGCTTATGGCCTATATTATAACTTTGGTTGCAGGATTTCATACAGCCTACCGTTGCGAGCAAGTGTTAGTAGGTGGTCTTCAGGTTCCATGGAACATGCCTGGAACATTCCTACCTTTGAGGACTTATTGAAAAAAAATGTGTACATTTCTTGAACTATTCACAAAGTCCAAGAATGTATGGTTGCGTGCTTTGATGCAGTCAAATTGTTTATGTTCATTCTTCTTTAAACACTACAACCGCATCTTACAGTGTTATTTTGAGGACGTGTGCAGGTCACAACGCATTTGTACGTCACCAGGGCTCAGCCTGGGTTGAACTCTACTTCTTAACATGCAATTTTTGTGTCCTTATACTCTGGATGCATTGTTGTACCAAGTGTTACAAGTTAGCAAACAACTATGTCAAGAAAGTGTCTGTAATATAGAGCTGAACAGTGTTGTGAGTTAGACAACAATTGTCTGCAATCCTGTGGTCCTACCACCAACGCCGTTACAAAACGTTCTGTCTGGTAGTATCAATCTGTGTTGTGCAGATAGTGATCAACGGACTTCGTTTCTGGTTCAAAGATTAAAATGAATATCAGTTATAATATTTTTAAAAATTATTATATGCTTATTGCTAAATATATTTTTGTTATCTTCAATAAAAAGGTAAAAATTTTTGCAAAAAAAGGTTTTCTTAGTTTTGAGTGGTGAAAATGTAATTTTGCCACTTTTGGCTGCCATGAAAAAATAGTGTTGGCCTACCCCTCGGAAAATCCACTATTGGCCCCTCCTTGGAAAAAATCCTTACGGCGCCCATTAGGGGTACATGCTCATCTGTCGAAATGCTGAAGCGGTACATTTAAAAAGAAAGTTTGGGAACCCCTGATCTAAGCCATATTTGCACTGCACATTTCAGTTTCCAGATGCAACTTTTAAACCAAATGCAAAATAAACAAAGCACCAACACAATTACACCTGACTAGTCAGCAATAAAATGATATCAGGTGTAAACTAACCAACAAGAAGATTTAACAGTAACATGAGATTTGCAGATCTGCTTTGTTTTATTATGGATTTAATAATAAAGTTTTCCGAAGGGTTTAATAGTAAAATAATAATTGCTTTGTTTTCTCAGGGTAGGGATTGCTTTCTTTTCGTAGAAGTTTTTCCAAATGATTGCCTGGATCTGTATGATGTTGATGCTTCAGGAAAATGTAAACATTTTGTAAAAGTATGCCTGTTTCCAAGTCTTTTTCAGTTGCCTGCTTTTGCTCTTCCTTGTGTTTTTGTTCTTTTGTTACTAGTAAATCATGACTGCTAATTGAAATTAATCTATCCTCAATCTCCACTGTTTTGCTTATAACACGTTCAGTGCCAGAGTACGATATATCTGTAAGGTCAATGCTGATCAAACAGATGTGTGAATGTGTAAGTGTTTAAGAAAAGAAGAGTTTGTGATGTGGCATGTGAGGTCTAGCGGTTGTGTGACAGCAAGAAAAAGTGTTGTGAAACGTTACTGCAGGCTGGAAATAATGAGTATGGGTATGCAACGTTGACAGTGGACTGGTAGACCTTGGGGGGATGGCTGCTTGAAAAGTAGGTCTTGGTACAAAAAATGTTGGGCACCACTGGTCTATTGTATGTTTTTGTAGTAAAGTGGCCCTACTTCACAGAATTTTTGTGATATGTTATTGCAGGTAAAAATCAATTCCAAAAAATGTCGCACATATCACATTTTGATCAGAAAATGAAGAATATATATGTCAAGTTGCAAAAAAATGCTTTCTTTCAAAACAAGTAATTGCGAAGCAATTTGCCATTGGCACCAAAATAAAATTTCATTAATGCACCAAATCAAAATTACCATGAATTATCTTCAAAAAATCGTCAAAATGTCACATTTGGAATTGCCCAATTACTGAATGTCATGTTGTGTAATATGGTATATTGTTTCACATAGTTTAGTTTTAGATGCGACAAGGTTCCAGACCCCCAAGCTGTAATACAGTAACTCAAATGTGTGTATGCAGAATATAGTAATTTGAGCATGCTTATCAGTAATATGTTTCTCTTTTGTAGATCACATTAGCAATTAACACTTTGGCTTCTAGCCGCTCTCGGGGATTTTCGAGAAAAAAAAACTGAAAGGCACGTGGCTTTCTGTGGGAATTTCTCAGGTCTGGGCAGCGCTACAGATTTGGTAAAAGGCTCAAAAGATGCAGCAAGTCTTCTAGTCTGCACTCGAAAAAATATTTTTTGCTTGGGGATTACGGATTTTTTGAGTAGCGTCATAAGTGGAGGACTTTCAGGCCACCTTGGCCCACTTTACCTGGTCCTAGGTGACAACCCAAGTCTTTTGATACTTTGGATGACTTGCTGGGGTTTCGGGTTCAAAAGTTATGATCTAAAGTAACAAAAATATTTGACTAATTAGCTAATTGGATAATTAATTAGTTTGTTTATTTTAGATCATAACTTTTGAACCAGAAACGTTAGAAAGTCAATCAAAGGCTCAAAAGACACGTACTCGAGCTTAGTTTCCAATGAAAACTTCAGGGAAATACTTTGGCCTAGCAGTTGGGCCCTGGGCCAGCCAACATGAGCCAAAATGACACAAAAACTACTTCACTTATGACGTCACTCACAAAAAATCCACAACCCTCAACCAAAAACGTTTTTTCAAGTGCAGACTAGAAGACTGGCCGATCCATTTGAGCCCTTGAACAGCTCTCTTGTGCAATCGGCGGAGGAGCTATGGCGTTGGTAAGGCGACCTAAAACTGCTGTTTTTTAGGCTGAAATCGAAGTACGAATATATCGTACACCTGCTCTCAAAGTGTTAGGCTAACTTTGTTTCAATATATTTTGAGTGCTATGACCAATTCAGCTTTTCATATATAATAACACTGAGATATTTCACAGGTTGCTCATGTTTAATCTGATGGTTTCCAAGTCTAACTAAGAATTCCGTTACTAAATGACTTCGTACCTTCTTTTCTGTCAAGATATACATTGATTTAGCATGATTTGTCGATCGTTTAGTCAGGGACATCCAACCATGTACTTTGAGTAATTCATTATTAAACATACTTGCAAAGAAGATAGAATAGACTGGACTGTGAAAGAGACAGATTGGTATCATCTGCAATAAAGCACTGTTTTGAATTTTGGACAAAGGGGTAGATCATTAGAGTTGAATCTTGAGGAATTCCAAAAGTTATATTTCTACAATTTGAGTTTGTATTCATTCACAACAGTACATTGCTTATGGTAACGTTAAATAAGATTTGAACAATTGAAATGTTCCATTTAGACCACAATTTTGATCTAGTTTCTTGTTAAGAATATTATGATTTACAGTATCAAAGTCCTACATGATAGCAAAAAATATCAGGACTGACAAGGTAATGCTGATGGGTTTCAACAAAAAAAAAATTAGTTCAGAACGTACACACTACACAACAACCTCATTTGATCTAAAACCTTTGCAAATTGAGTAAGCACATCATGCTTTAATTACTTGCCTTTTATTGCCACTCCCTATACAATAGATTTAGATGTGGTGGGCAACTACCACTTTTATAAACAGGTAAGTCATTAACACCTTCACTGCCAGTGTACAAGATACTCATACTTTGAAATCAAACATTGATCTGCTATTTCCGCACCACTTTGCAACCCCATGCCCTACCTAATCACCTCTGAAATTCTGATTGCACACCAAGTGCTATATAAATGTAATGATTTAAAAGTGAACTCTGTTTCAGTAAAATAGCTTAAAATGCCATCACTTGATTTAAACAATCTTCCAAAGATTATAGCATCTATGAAAAAGAATGAAATTTAAAATTTGGACTGAGACCTCACTAATCAGCCTCAATGCCTCCCTCAAAAGAAAATTGCTTCCATGTGAGGTGTAAGTCCCACATTGGGAACCATTCCATGGGATATAAACAACATTTGATAAACCATTAATAAAATGGTAAAACACTGCTGCATGCAGTGTTTTCAAATGACAATGTTTGCCTGATCTCGTCTTGAATGACCAAAAGATGCTTGTGCATAAAATACAGATCATTTTACTAAACATTTGGATAAAATTATAGAGATGCAAGTGTGTATGAAAATCTCACTGGAAAGTCTGGAAAAATAGGTTTTTGCTGGGACACTGACTTAAAGCAGTTATGACACTGGTTATTTACATTTGGAAAAGTTCAGGTAGAAAATTTGCTCATGAGAGAGTGCATAAAGATTTTGATATTCATTTAATTCAGATATTATTGATTTAGATAATGGTAGCGACTTAGAATATGACCCAACAAAAGAGCAAGCAGCATATTATTGTGTGAATGTGAATTGCTCTTTTGCAGAGCATGAGGAGATATATCTGGGCTTTACATGACACATCAATCTTCAAAGCAAAATTTTCATAAACCTACTTATACTGCAACCTGTTCCTAAACAGCTTGTTATCTTTAACAAAAAAGATTTATTGCAGTTAAGGCAGTGGTTCCCAACCAGGGGGTCCGAAATGCAATTTTCAAGGATGAGAGTGTGTATGTTATTGTTGAATGTACTTTTTTCAAAATAACCAAGATTTATGAAATCTTGCAAGTGCTGTTACTAAAAAGAACATTATCCAGCCTAATCATTCCAGCTAACGTTGCTTATTTAAAAAATTAAATAGGTAAATGTGAGCACTGCTATTTCTGCTTCATGCTGTGGCAGAGTTATAAACGGGTACCATGTTAATGCCCAAACGCAAAATCACAAGCCCGACATTTATTTTTGAAGCCCGATTTAGGCCTGAAGCCAAATTTACCAAGTGAATTAATATATGCACTTCACGGGGAATTAGTGGCATAGCAAAGTAACATAACTAATTAATTCGCAATTAATAATTTTTTATTGAAGATTTAATCTACTTGATTGCTTCAACAGCAACATGCGACAATAGCGTCCATCGTGGTGAAAAAAATTTCATGTGCAGGCCCAAAACATTTTGACCAATTGAAGTCCGAACCCGACCAGAACCGAAAAGCTCAGCCAGACTTACAAGTTACAACTCTGCGCTGCAGTTACCATGCTGAAGATGGCCGGTGATGTGATTGTCACGTTTAAATGTTTATGATGCAATTATGGCCATTTTGTTTGATGCTACAGAACTTGAAAGTTTCTGGTGTTCAACCATCCAAACTTTCCAGAAATTGAGTACGAAAGTCCTGTGTACTCTAATAGCTCTTTGCAACAACATATTTGTTCGAATCTAGATTTTTCTCTCTACTTCATTAAAAAACATATGTCGGAACCCTGTGAACCCCTCGAACAATTTTTTAAAAAAATGAAGATACTGCAAAATCGGACTGTTTTGTGATTACCGTATTTTCCGGCTAATAAGCCGAGGCCAGTTTTTAGCTCTGAAAATGAGAGTTTTTCCATATTACCGCCTAATAAGCCGAATCAGAAAGTTACATTACCTAACTACCGGTACCTTTTTTTCTTTTTGCAACAAAGTTTGTCAGGTATGCGTTACATTCATTATGCACCAACGCATGTTCTTTATAACCACTGTAAAATTGATCCTACTTGCGCTTTTAATTGCTGTAGCGATTTCCATCGACGATTCCGCTGTAGCGATTTCTATCGACGATTCCACTGATGAAGATGATGAATTTCATGGCTTTTAATAAAGTTGTGTTGCTGACATTGTTTTGTTGTTTTTTACCGTATGTACTTTTAGTCACCGGTAATACATGTTTTTTTGACCAATTTTGACCGCTGTTTTTTTTTGGTCCAAAGCTATATCCGCCCAATAAGCCGACCCCAGAAAATTAGGTTGCAAAAGTAGGTCCAGAATATCGGCTTATTAGCTGGAAAATACGGTACTTCGATTTTTTGAAAGGAGGGTTGTGAATGCTACTTTATTTTTGTGAAAGGGATGCCAGCTTCAAAAAAGGTTGGAAACCTATGAGTTAGGGTAATGAAAGGTTGCTCTGGAATATGATAAAAGTTTGATAGTGATGTTCATTTCTGCAAGTATTCTTTGGAAATACAAGGAATTTAAAATATTTCAGTCCTCAAAATTCAGCAAGCTTGACAT
>JGI24158J21664_10012741_pt1 | contig 11126 bp, 6 predicted proteins | sample Ectturendosymbi3_FD_21664 | JGI IMG/M metagenome (IMG submission 21664)
AGCCTACAGTTCACTTAATGCAAACAAGAAGCTGCTAACTGCTTGCCATCCCTGAAACCATGACAACTATCATCCATGCATGGGACTGAGCTTTTACAGATCAACTAAGCAGGACATGCATTCCAAACTTGTCGTGTGACTACTTCAACCAATCATGTTTAGTTAAAGGCAGTTATTTTGGCTCATGAGGCAAAATAGACACATCACAAAAATGTATGTTGGGCATCGCAATACACTTTCGGATAGTTTTCGGATACGGATAGTATGATTTCAACCAAAACAGGATTCGGATCGGATATCATTTTTCAATAACAGGATAGGATCGGATAGTGAAAATCCATTATCCGATCATCTCGGGTGGCAACCCTGTCAGGAGCTGTAGAAACATACATAGAAACATTAAGGCATTTGATAAAGTCTTAGCAAAAAAAAGGAAAACCAGGACTTCTATTCATAACAAGAAAAGAAAGGTTTTCTTGCCTACTTTATGTGCATTTTCAATTCTTGTGCAATTTAGTAAGATTAAATCATACAAACCGGGTTGTGCTAGATACCAGTGTTGAACATGATCTGGTTTCCGGATCGGATCCAACCGGATTCTGCAATGCAGTACCGGATCTGGATCGGACTGGATTTCCGACCAAAATTCCGGGTAAGCTATAGATATCCAAAATGCATTTATCTCTGCAGTAAAATGCTTAATCAGAGGGCATTTTGCGAAAATAACCCGGATTGTTTCAAATTTTGGGCAGTACTGCCGGATTAGGATTGGACTGGATAACACAATTAAAACGTTGGTCTGGATTAGGGATGCCGGATGGCCGGAATTTCACCAGTCTGGCTGGTATTTTATTGCTAATTTGGCAGAGGCCGGTAAGAAGCCGGTATTTTGAAAATCAGTGCCTGAAGCTGGTATTTTGAAAATAAATAAATTGCCGTAACTTCAAAATGACCTAACGCCGAATTTCTCAAATTATAATGACTCTAGTAGTGAATCTTGTCAGGACGGTTCTTTCAGCGAAGTTGGTTTGCTGCTGTTGACAAAATACTTGGTGCGATTTTTTGCGTCACTCACACACCGAAATGAGCTAGCCAAAATACAGGCAAATTATCAATTGTGGTTTATTAACAATACTGATTGCCTCTCTGTTATGCCTGTGCCGCTTATAAAATACAACACGGCTTAGATCTGGCACTGTTGAAAAATCAAAATGGCCGGTATTTTTACAAAACGCATCTGGCCACCCTAATTAGGATTGCAAATTTATCCGCTCTGTTCAACACTACTAGATATTAACCAGAGATAAGCGGACTGTCTTATTTTGCGATCCAGACCCTGTCAGTTCAAGTCCAACCACAGTCGAATTAGTTGAAGAAATTCGAAATCCAAGTCAAAATAAAGTCCAATAAATCAAAAATACAGCATTTTGATGACAAAGATTACGCAATTCTTTTCCAGTAACGCAGTTAAAATCCGGACCTGTTCCTAAAGTTTTCAATCATTTTGCTGTCTGGTTCCAAACAAAAATCAACAAAATTCGTAATAGACCGGATCAAGTCCAAACCAAGTTTAGTCCTATGCTCATCACTGATACTAAACTAGCAACACGACTGGGACTAGCTTCACCGCTGATGGACTGGTGGTGCGCTGCAGAGATGAGTATTGGACTGGACTAGATCCTGCTTATAACCAACTTTGTTGAATTTGGGTTGGATCCAGACTGTGAATCACCTCAAAATGTAGGAGCCAGAGATGAGCACTGCACTGGAATTGGATTGGACTGGATCCGGACTATGACGAATTTTTTTGATTTTGGATTGGATCCGGATTGTAAAATGCTTCACAAATTTTAGATCAGGACCGGATTTGGACTGAGTTAATAGACAATAATTGCGTAATTTTTGTCATTACAAAGTTGTTTTTTGCTAAATTTTTGGACTTTATTTGGATTTGGATTATAAATGTTTTTAATTTTTTGGACTATGGTTGGACTTGGACTGAGATTTAAAAATTCAGGACTGGATCTGGATTGCAAAATATGACAGTCCGCTCATCTCTGGTAAGAGCCGCACCGGATTTGGACTGAGTTAATGGAAAATAAATGTGGCATTTATGTGCTGAAAAGGCTGCATTTTTCAAATTTTTGGGATTCATCTGGACTTGGACTTTACATTTGAAAAATATTTTGGACTGTGGTTGGACATGGCCTGAGTTTTATAAATTCTGGACTGGATCTGGATCACAAAATATGATAATCCGTTCACCTCTGGTGCTCTGCAATGGATTCAATCTGGATTCAATTTTATTTTTCACATTTTCAATCCAGAACTAGGACAAACTGGATTCACGCAATCCAACTCCTGTTTGAGTCCGGGTAAATATAAGTCAAGCAAACAACCAATAACTTTTTTCCGTAAACACAAAATCCAATCCGGATCCGGCTACAGGAAAGAAAGCTTCATCCTGATCCTGTTGGCAGCAGCCGGAGTTCGCATCCAAAAAAAATCCAAAATCCCAAGTGAAATGTCTGACTTGCAGTCAAGTGAAATGTCTGACTTGCAAAATTTCTGACTTCACACCATGTACGCATGCAAAGAGTAATATTCAACATACCAAATTTGCTGATAAAATATAATATTGGGGCTTAGGAATTCGTGTTTAGGAAAATGTGTCGGGTTAGGGTTTCGGTGAGAAAAAGAAAAATAATAGAGGCCCACGATTAACAAGCAAGGTAAGTGCAGAATTTGCTTATCACGGCACCTTTAGGGGATTGCATAAAGGACGTTATTGCCGAATTGACGTTATAAGCGAATTGAAATGCATGTAAATGATGTCGTCGAGACCGAACAAAATGTGACGTTATAAGCAAGTTGACGTTACCGACCAAGCCGTTATAGACGAATTCGACTGTATAGAACAGATTTTCAAGAGATTTCAGGCTGCATTCAGATTAAATTAAAAAAGTTAGTTTGAGGGCAAATTGTTATTTTCAGTGCAAATTTTTTCCACCCCACCAGTAAAACGTCTTCCCGTACGCCTATGCATAGAAGTGACCTTGTGGCATGCAAGGCGTCTTGTAATCGGTGGCGATTCTAAGGGGGGGTCTGGGGGGGCCATGGCCCCCAGATTTCTGGCTGGCCCTCCCGCTTGCCCCCCAGTTTTTTGCCTAATTTCACGTTCAAGTTCGCTTGACTGACCCATACAGCAGATAACTTTCGGCCAGCAATATTTTACGTTTATGTTGTCCCCCCAACTTTTTTCCTTGGCCCCGCAGTGGCCCCCACTTTTTTCATTCTAGAATCGCCACTGCTTGTAGTACTTCTTCCTACGCTTCTTCGGGTGATTTCTGACTGTGTAGCATGGTTCTCCAAATTGTTTGATTCCATCTCTCGCACTGCACGTTTCCTGTGGAGTGGTATGGTGTTGTGCGGCTGGTTGCAACGCCTCTGGAGGTCAGATATTCCTTTACTCCCTGGACATCTCCTCGGTCACTGTGGACAAATCCTGGTAGACTAAACAAACAGAATAAGCGTGTTAAACATTCAATGACAACCTTCTTTGTCATGTTTCGACAATGGAACACAAACGGGAACCTGCTGTATTCGTCAATCACGATCAATGAGTAATTGTTACGGCCTTTGGCAGGCCCTTTGAAATCGATGCTTATTCTTTGCCACGATTGAATAGCTTTTATGAGTTTTTCATCACATTTTCTGAAGAATTGGGGTTTTATTTCGGCACATGAACGGCATTCTGAGCATACCCGTTTTACTTCTTCAACAGAGAAAGGTAAGTTTTTGCACCTAAAGAAATGATCCAATCTCCTCACACCTGGATTGCCGAGGGTTTCGTGAATTTTCAAAAGGTAGAGAGGTGAATTACGTACAATCGATGATCCACAAACCCTTGAAAAAGAGTCAGGAGCTGTGTTGTTTATTCCAGGTCTATGCTGATCTCTATACTTGAATACGCTTAATTCAAGTCGCCATTGTTGGATCTTGGCATTTTTGATCTTACCTTTACCTTCTGGGTTAAACATAAACGCAACCAATTTTTGATCTGTGATCAAAGTGAAGGTCTGACCATGGAGATAGTGCGCCCATTTCCGAACTGCTTCTATGATCGACATGGCCTTTTTTTCGATGGAAGGGTAGCGACATTGACTTGGTGTTTACGTTCGAGACATAAAGGCAATTGGACGACCACCCTGATTTAACACGGTGCCGATTGTGTACTCAGAGGCATTACATTCAACTGCGAAGGGTTCATCTTCATCAATACACTGCAGGCAAGCATCAAGTAAACAGTGACGTAAGGATTCAAATGCTTGAACCTCTTCAGCTCCCATAGGAAAATTTGTCAGCCTGGTCAGGGGAAGTATCTTTTCAGAAAAATTTGCTATCCAATGCGCATGATACGCAAACATTCCCAAACATCTTTTCAACTCTTTCTGAGACTTGGGAACAGGATAATCCATAGGCGGTTGAAGACAGGCACGGTCAAGTTTTATTTGGCCTTGAGAAACTCGATAACCAAGGAGGTCGAGTTGCGTTACAGAATAAATCGATTTGTTTTCATTGAAGGTAAAACTCTCAGTCTTCGCGGCATGCAACAGCGACTGTGAATTTTTGTCGTGGTTCTCTTGGCTCATTGCCGCCACAGTAACATTATCCAAATATGCGAACGTATTTTGCACATTATATCTCTCAATGAAGTTGTCAGTGATCCTTTGGAAAGCCGCGACTCCATTTGTTAACCCGAATTGTAGCCTACAATATTGATATAGTTTTCCATTAGCTTCAAAAGCTGTGAACCTGTAGAGGAATGCACTGCGCTCGCTTTGCAGTCAGTGCAGCGTTTCTTGCCTGAGGCGGCTCGCTATCAACCTTTGTTGCACGCATCATATTGGCGGAGTTAGTTGGTGCCGGGGCGGTCGCGTTGAAGGTGTTCCGGGTTTTGAGCGTACTCTGGTTTTGACTTTGACTGTTCGCGCCGTAACAATACTCGGTCTGATTTAGCCAAACGAATTTGGTAGTAGGCTGATTTTAAGTCGAGAGTGCTGTAGATTTCACATCTCATTTATTTGGTCATCGATCCTGGGCAAAGGATATGCATCTAAATATGCAAAACGGTTGATAGTTTGAGAGGAGTCAATTTCCATACGTTTTCTATGACGTTCATCCTTAACAACGAGTAGGGGAGATTAGGGACCTTTGGGCTAAAATTTACATTTTTTTTGATGCAATCCCTGCTGCTTGCCGCAAGTTACTCAAAGTTGGTTTCCTAAAAGTGCAAATGGTCCCCATCATTTTAGTAGCAAAATACATTATAACGTCTGAATGTCTGCACTTTAAAAATTGTTGAAAATGTGGCCCAAAGGTCCTTACCCTAAGGGACCAATGGCCCGTGGCTAAGGGACCTTTGGATCACGTTGTTTTGTCTGATAATTTTATGACAAAAATTACAGAGCAAATCCAATTTTCGTTTATTTACAATGACAAATTCAACTTTTGCTTATTTACCATAAAAAAGAAAAACGATAGTTTGCATTTCTGCAATAAAGAACATGAAATGCAGTGGAAATGCAAGTTGTAATCATAACATTTATTTTACATAGCAAAGAGCACGTCTGTTGTAGTTTTAGGGTTATCTCAACCCTTCATGAATACCGGCATTTTTGTTACAAAGTATCATTAGACAAAGATTAGCCCAGTAGTTCCCAATCGGGGTGCCATTTACAATACTCAGGGTGCCGCAAGCTATTTTTTAAAAAATATAACATTAAAAATACTATTTTCAAGATGTCATCAAACCTTAAAGCAAATTGCTATGCGTTCGCTACTGGGTGTCACAAATTATATTTGTCTTCTGAAGGGTGCCGCTAGCCTGAAATGGTTGGGAAATTCTATTAGCCCATGATCCACGGTTGTCGCCAGCGGGAGGGCCAGTGGTGCCCGGCCCCCCCATTTGAAACCGGTGCCTCCCCATTTGACGTTGTTTGGTGCCCCAGTTGCTGCATACATTCAATACTGTATTTTAAAAATGTGCCCCACCCTTCTGGTTTTTGCCCCTCCATCTGTTTTTGGCCCCCCCTGCTGCTGCTACTAAATCCTGGCAACGGGCCTGCCATGATCCCTCCTGTGACGGGTGTGCATGTGATACTAAATAGAAAAAGAATGCGAATAAAGAGTTTGGTCAACAAAGTGTAACCAAAGAAAAACTGAGCGTTATCTATAGGCCAACTTTCCAATGAAGTAAAGAAATAAAAGTGTAAGCCACCTTGATTAATTATAAGCCACACGAATTGATGAAAAAACTTTGTAAGCCGAATAAATACGGAAGTCTATCTAGGATGACAATGTTTGGTTTTCTACTGGATTGGAAATCTGTCAATAAAACCCGTAGGCCTAACTATAGTTCACCGTTGAAAAACAAATTAATCCATTAGCCACACACCAAAGACATAAAACCTATCTGCTTTGTCGCTATAAATTTTCTGGATACATTCAGATTCAAGGTTTCTGTTTTATAGTCTCAATGCTATATCTCTGCGGAGTTGTTTGAGATATATTGTAATAATGATCAGCCTCACGAATGCTATTACTATATTTCAACACATTTTAACGGCTTTTCTCAAAGTGGTTTCGTTAAACCTTCGTTGATGATTTTACATTTTTAAATTGTGGCTATATCAATGAAAGTGCTTTGGACCTGGTCTACTTGACTTCTGCAAAGCACATGAGACAAAGAAGAAAGCGTAAGGAATGGATTATTATGAAATCTTTTTGCAATATTCTAAAATAGGCAATCATACAAAGGACCGTTCGTCATGTGCCAAAGGTCTTTTATGTAAAGTGGTCCAAAGGTCCTTCATCGGGACATTTTTATGCTGCTGTTACTGAAACATTGTTACTTGCTTAATTAAAAAAACTCTGTTGTCATTCAAGAAATAAACGTCACTTCTATTTGTAAACCAAACAACTGAATGAAATCTGCTTTCTATCCTTGGATATCACAAAAAGTTCAGACCCTTCAAAATTTACCTTTACTCTATAGAAATGCATTTTCAACTATAACTGCTTACAGACTGGACCAAGGTTTTCTGCATTACACATGACATGTTGATGTCTGCTAAGCATTTTTACGCATGATTAACGAAGCGTTACCATATGTCATTATGAGAAAGACACCATGGTCCAAAGGTCCTGCATGGCGATAGGTCCCTAATTTCCCCTACCTGAGCTCACCACGATGATTGCGAAGGTTCAATGATGCCTTGCAGAAGTTTCTTTACTTCCTTGCTGATAAATTGTTTGTCTTCAAGTCCAAACTTCCTCGATGTTGTTGCTATAGGCTTGCAGTTCTTGTCAACTGTCCTGAAGATACGTGGGGCATCGACTTTCGCGGCTAACAAGTTACACGCACCTTGTATGTTAGTTGAGGTTCTAGTGTGTAAACAAATAGAATCCCTGGACCAGTCCCGTCGTCACGGGGGGTTTTGGTGGGCTTAGCCTCCCCAAACAAAGTACCAAGCCCCCCAAATCGAAATATATAACACTATAAACTATTGGAGTTTTTGTGAAATGTCAACATCAAGCCTCCCCAGCACAAACGTAAAGCCCCCCCCCCACACGAACGTAAAGCCCCTCAAGTGAAGACTTCCTGGCGATGGTTCTGCCCTGGTCCCAGCTGTTTCGAAGGTAACGCTCCAGTGCAATTTCATGAAGTCGACCCCTAGGATAACATTCGCTCATAAGTTATCCATTACTCCGAAGGAGAATTTCGAATAGCGTTGACCTGAAACCATGAGGTTAGCCCTTGTAGAGCCGTTGACCTTTGCCGATAAAGATGAAGAGGCCATCGTTGTTTTTGAAGGCAGTCCTTCGGGACTCCTTCCAAGTCGTAAACAAAACGCAAAGCTAATATAACTAGCAGATGAGCCAGAGTCCACTAAGGTATAGACAGGAATGTGGTCAACTACGGTAGTGATGAGAGATGGACGTATGCACTCGGAGGTAGACCCAGTAAGGGCAAACGACAGAAATGGGCCTTCAACGGCACTTGCAGTCACTTGTTGTTTTGAACGACACATACATGAGAAATGACCTTTTTTTCCACACGAGTGACAATTAGCTTCTTTTGCGGGGCATCGAAAACGAGCGTGAATAGGCCCACCACAAAAAAAAACATTTCTTTATAATCACCTTCGCGCTTGCTGCCGCAATATCAGGATTTGATTTTTCATTGCTTTTGCTTAGAATTTCGTCAACGTTTTTTACCACGACTGACGTTTGTTCAAATTTTACGTAATTGTTAGCTTGCTCCTGAGCAGAGCTGAGAGACATAGCCACGTAGTAAGCTTTCTGAAGATTTAGGTCTTCCTGTTCGAGTAAACGTTGTCTAATCGAAGGTGTAGATAAGCCATTTATGAAAGCATCTCGTATCATTTCCTCAGTGTATTCTTGAGCAGAGACAGCTGCGAACTCACATTATTTTGAGAGGCTACGTAGAGCTTGCAGAAATTCAGACAGCATTTCATTTGACTGTTGGCGGCACATAGAAAGAAGATGCCTAGCAAAAACTACGTTCTTTGGTCGAACGTACGCTTGCTTCAAAATACCGATTCCTTCTTCATAACTCGAAACGTCTTCAACGTAGGTATATACACTAGGAGCGAGATGATTTATACAAGAAGCCCATACTTATCGAGGGGGGGTTCCTCTTCACTCCTAGCAGCTTCAGCAGCAATTAAAAAGTGTTCAAGAGTACGAAGCCAGTGTTTAAACGTCTACCTCGCGTCTGGAGCATTAGGATCAACATCGAGCTTTGTAGGCCTTAACAACCTTTCCATCACTTCTATTTCCTTAGTAAATTAAATTGACAGCCTTCCTTATAACAAGATAAATGCAGGACAACTAGGCTTTAATTTACTAAGGAATTGCACCAGCAATACAAGTATAACATCACTCTGAACATCGAGCACGAAAATGAGTGACATCGGCCGTTTTGCAACCAGGTGCCTGACGTCATGCAATCAACGCATTAGAGCAATAAGCGGATTCAGCACATTGTCTTAAACTCACCAAATGATCTACATCTCCAAGGTGGTAGCAGCTTGCCCGCTACACCTGTGAGTGTGAGCGATGTGCAATTTACACATCCAACAACAAAGGTGTTGCTCGTGATTGACTACATATGTAGGTCATCAGCGAAAAAATTGATTTGTTACTGAATAGTGTTAGGTGCTTTATAGGAGTTTGTGTCCAACGCATATCGTAAAATTAAACAAACTCATTTGCCTTTATGGATTACATGAAGTAAGAAATCAAAATTGCTGAAGAGAAAACTCAGGAAAAGTTGCACCAAAATATTTTGAAAAACATTTCATAAATACTTGCTTGCAATTTCCACTGTAGCAGAAATGAACATGGTTTAGGAATAGAATCCTGTGGATTTTCATGTTTTTGATTTTAATAAATTCTCCTTAACCGGATTTGGATTGGATTTGATAATGTTGTTTTGAATTCATTCGGAAGTATCAGTTCTTTTTCGGGACTGTGGAGAATTGCATTTAATCTCTATGTTTGATTCACTTGGGTTTCTCCACAACCTTTCAAATTGTGCATCGTGTTTGTTTTAATTTGGGGCATTGACGTACTATCCAGTGGTGTACAGGATCCGGATTTTGGAGTCCAATCCGGCCGGATATTTGGATTTTTTGGATTTGGATTAGATATCGTTTCCCTATCAACCGGATCCGGTTCTGAATTATCCAAATGTTACATGTCTAATTTCTCGCGATAGACTGCAATGTTCCTTGCTGCTCGGTGTGGGAATTTACTTATTACTCGCGTTGTTTCATGCTTTCCTTTAGCATTGTGCATGAAACTGTTTGAGCGTCAATCTGGTTGCTGGTTTCACGCTCGTACCAAATCTTGTGCATTTGGCCGCTGACCGTTGTTGAGGTTGTTTCTGTCGTCATTGTAAATAGTGCTTTCTTTGTTTCATAGTGCGGTGGATGTTTAGCTTATTAAATCCTAGCAAACATGTCAAGTAATGTTTGCATCTAAAAGGTTGTTCTGTCACACTCGGGATCCTCACTTTCAGACTGAGGACATCTCATTCTCAAGCAAGATGTAGTTTGGAACTGCATGAAGATGAGCATGATTGAATATATAGTTTTGTTATGACGCAGCCCGTCGTTACTGAGATGAGACATGTTTCATTTTTTAAATATATTCATTAGTAGATCATAGTAAAATGTTAGTGTTTGTTAAGGCGATACAAAAAGTTTTTTTCAGCGTTGAATGAAGAAAACTAAGTTCTGTCTAAGAACTCAAAGTGGCCTTACATCACAACTAAGTTAGAGTAATAAACATGGCAAAAACATATTGACATTTGACCATATGGTTGTAGGTTGAAATACACCTGAAATGGTAATGAAAACTTATGAAGTGTAGGATTTAACAAAAAGTGGAAAGGTTGTTCATTCTCTAAGCCTAGCAGTTCTGGAAGTTCAGTTTGGAAAGAGTTAGAGTTTCAAATGGAAAAGGGATCGAAGTGAACATTCATTGCACTGTTTTAAGAAATGATTTCAGTGGGCATAAAATTATCGTGATGGTTCTGTCATGGTTAATTTAACGTACAATAGCTGTTAACATTGCATGGAATCCAGTAGGTACACAAATGTAGGCAAGTAGTAAGTAGTAGTTGTAGGCTATCATTTGATTTAAACATCTCCATTAGAGAGCATGAAAATTGTGGACAACTACAGCTGGCACTACCACATATAGAAAAATAATTGTGCACTTCTTGTCAAGATCTCTCACAAACTGATTGTGGTAGGCAGTTTTGTAGCCATGGCATTCAAAACAAAGTATGTTGGCAGTGTCTGTTTTACCACAGGATGAGGCAACAGCACTGCTGGAGCTCGTTTACCTTTAGACAAATACAATTCTTTGAAATGGTCACATGACAAGTACAAAACGCATGGCCGTCTCACTTGATAGCGACATCTGTAACGGTTTAGTCCAATGGTCAATGGTCAATGGTTTATTGTTTCATATGACTCAGCCAACAAGCAGAAGCATCATAAAAGCCATCGCATGCAGTAAGCCAACCATTA
>JGI24158J21664_10012743_pt1 | contig 11125 bp, 9 predicted proteins | sample Ectturendosymbi3_FD_21664 | JGI IMG/M metagenome (IMG submission 21664)
TGTAAGTCATTTACGTACTAAACACTTCATGGGTTAAAATCGATTTTGTCAAAGACCGATGCTGTGGTGGGAAATGGAGAGTTGACCCACTAAAAAGTGGGGAATTGGAGAAAAAAGGTTAAGAACCCCTGCTCTAGACCATCTATGTCCAACCAGCGGCCCAGTCGAAGGTTTTGTGTGGCCCAGTTTAGGTTTTGGCCTGTAGTAAAGGTAGTCTACATACTGACAACTTGTCCCTATTTTGATAATCTTAAATTTGACATTTTTCTTGCAGGTGGTCTTCAGTGCCACTTTATCACGTCTGTTCCCATTGCATTTAGGATTCGAACGCTTTCAGAACATTAGCTTAGCTTTAACTAAATTTAGTTTGCTAAGATCAAAGTAAGGCATTCAATGTGCGGCCCTCATTAATATGTCATTCAATGTGCGGCCCTGGCTAAGATAGTGACATTATTTTTGGCTTAGTAAGACATTTGGGTTGAACATAGCTGCTCTGGACTCTTATCTGCACAGTAACAATCAGTGGCATATCTCGGGTATGGCAGGTATAGCTCGTGACATGGGCGCCTCTTTGATGGGGGCGCAATAATAGCGCTTGGCAAAAAAAATTCCTGACTTAGAGCTTCTTAAACCTATATTTTGTGCCCCATACACCCATTAATTTCAATGCTGCGTCAATACAGCACCCTTATCTTATGCACGGCGAGCTGCGCCAGCACCATCAAGTATTATGACAAAACTGTGGTATTGTGACACAACAGGTCGGTCAGACATTGTGACAGAACAAGAACGCTCGCTTGCTATATCTACAAGACCTCATCCTTTCTCACGCTGTAGCTAAGACAGTCCGTGCTGCTGCGATTTAAGGCAAGAGGATTTTAGTCAGAATCTGGCTGAGACGAGTTTAAGTCCGTGGCTGTTAGAATCTGACTGTTACGCACAATGGCGGGTCCAGGCGGGGAGTTTGGGGCAACTTCATCCTAAACATCTGTGACACCCCGCTGAATGGCGACTCTTTGATATAAATGCGCCCCGTTTTGGTGCCTATCAACGTATAAACTTAGATAAACATACTTAACTAAACAATGTTTAGGAGGAAAACGTTGCTGAAAGGGGGGCCACTAGCCAACAATCAGAAAAAAACGTGAGAAATGATGGCGAATCCAAATGTGGATGGCTATACTAAATCGCTGAATCACCGGATAATACTCGGTAAAACGCAACAAAACAACATACTGAAAATCAAAAGAACACTAAAATAGAAAAATAAGCTAAGTTGGGACCCGGTATTTACATTTTGCTTGAAAAGGAAAGCGATTCATTCCTCTGCCTGTCAGTTGCGCTATTGGTTGCAATATGCTGTGTGATTTGTCAGTCAATACTATGCATAAATTTTGAATGTTTTGATATTCTTTATAGTAAAAATAAAAGAATATAGAAGTGTGTTATGATTCTTATGGATGATTTATATTTTATTTGCTGAAAAGTTTAAAGCAAAAGTAAGTATTTATTTTCTGTTTTAAAACATTTATTTCATTCATGGTTTCCTTTTCGTAAAAATGTGCCTATATCTAATTTTTAAATTATTAAAAGGGCGCACATTCAAACTTTGCCATGAGCGCCATTCAGCACAGATACGTCACTGGTAACGATACAATAATATTTTTTGCTACACAATTAAAAATGGCAATACTGCTTTTCATCGGAGTTCTGCAGTGTCTGGCGGTCTTGTGTTGTTGCGAGCTTTTTGTCAGCGGAAGATTGAATATCAAGTAAGAAAGTGCAGGGTGTGTGAAAGGCTTGATGCTGAGAAACATGGCTGGGCGTGGAAGAAAAATGAAGGCCGTCTATATGAAAGTAGTTACAGGCGGTAGCGTAGCCAAGCCAAATTTTGTCGGGGGGCCAAATACTTTGACTTTAAACGAGCAATAGTATTTTGTTTGGGACAGCGCCTGTCAAAGCACAAAATGACAGGATATGTTAGAAATTTGGCGCGGCATAGCTTCCTTGGACCCCATGTCTACGCCTGTGGTTGCAAGAAAAAAGGAAAAAGAAAGAACAGTGCTTAGCCTACTTTGTGTTCAATCTTCCACTGAAAAAGAGCTCGCAAAAACGCAAGACCGCTATGCACTGCAATACTTCTGATGAAAAGCAATATTGTCAGTATTGGATGCTACGTTTGGTTGTTACCACTAGATTGTTCGCAAACACAGATTGCTTGTTGAAGCTCTATGATGTTAGTTAAATCAGCAAGAACAGTTTCTCGTGAGTTTTCCTTGGAAAAACGTGTCTACATTGGGTTTAATTCATATAGTTAGCTAAGGGCAGGTTTTTAAGGTGTTTCAGGGACCCGAATCGGGTCCCTAAAATCAGCGAAGATTATCATGGAGTCCCAAGAATCAGAGTAAATCGGGTCCCTAGAATCAGAGAAATCGTGTCCCTACAGGTCCATACCGGGTACCTAACATTTTCCCTAAAAAAACTGGCTAAGGGTGTTGTGACAATACTTTGCTGTGCAAACCTTGTCTTGATGCTGTTTACCATCAGTCTGTAGCATAGAGCAGGGGTGACCAACTGGCGACTCGCGAGCCGCATGTGGCACTTTGCCCGGTTTGATGCGGCTCTTACGTAATTATCNGAANTCCCACNACATAACATGCATAACAATAAATGGCTTGTAAAGTTCTGNCCTTGTCATGTTGGTATGTGATATTTGCAATAAATGTATCTGAGCAAAGGTACGTGCTTGAGTTAGGAAGAGATGGGGTGATGTTCGTGTGTATCCACGTGTATGATGTGGCTCTTTGCGGTAACACAATAANAAATATGGCCGTGGTCTCTGACTGGTTGGCCACCCCTGGCATTAAGGATTAAAACACTATATTTTGTATTGCTTGGAAAGTAACAACTTAAAAACGGCATAAATAAACCTTGTGTCCACTGAATGGATTGTGCTTGTTTGGTCCACAAAATATGTGCACTGGTTACTACACCGAAGGAGTTTACGTACAGCTAATCAGATCGACAACTAGACGATATTTTCGAGGGCGACAACACGGTCCCGCATGAAAATGTATGTATTCAAAAAATAAACCTACAAAAAACATTAGAATTCACTGAAATCTAATGAAGAGAACTTCTGAATTACATAAAAGCACTATAAATTTCAAGAAAAGAACGCATTGTTATTTGTTTTTGAGAAGAACGTAGGAAAGTTTTAAATTTCTTTTGAAGATCTGAGGCAATCGTAGAACCAAAGTAGGAACCACAAAAGATAGATTTTTGAGGGGCACTACCCATAAGAGGGGCATATTTTCATGCTTTTCAGACAAACGGCCCAATAGGTCACACCTGCGTGGGGCCCCAAAAACTAAGATGGCTTAGGGCCCCATGCTCCCTAAATCCGTCCCTGTTTCTCAAAATGTCCCAGACTTTTACGTAGCACCTCTGATTTGTAAGTTATGATCAAAAGATGAAACCAAAGCCACCCAGCAGTTTCAGGCGAGACACCGCTTCGCACGTTACGTAATTAATTTCGGTAAGATACGTCACTTCCTTACGATACCGTGTCGTGGATTAAGAGACAAGACCAGCAGAACTGCACGGAATATGTTAACTTCAAGCCGAGCCTCGCTCTCTACTAATGCCGTTGCAGCATTTCGTCAGAACCTTGTTCGTGGTCATAAACTAATTGTTCAATCCGAAAAAGCTTCGCCCTTTGTCAAATAACGCTCAGACTTTCAGCCCTCTGTTGAAGTCTGCATTGCAGTCGGCCTGCTAGGAATTTCTGGCAGCAGATCTCAACTGTGATCGTCAATGCAAGTGGTAATGTTGGGAGCTATCAAGACGCATCACTCAAACTGTTTTTTTCAAGGTCGTTGCCTTATACAGTTTCTGGCCAGTCGTCCCGTACTTTCCAAGATTCCTTCCGGTTTTTCGAAGATATCTTTGTTTGTTTTATTAACGCGCTCTTGTTCAAAAGTCGGAACCAGACCGAGATCACTTTCATATCCCACTTGACCGCCACAATGCACGTACCTCTTTCCAACGCGTTAACACCGGAACAAGCAACCGGTTTTGTTTGTCTAGGCACCCGCGTGTATATTTGTGAATAATCCGATAATTTCACAAACAAGTGTTCATCTGATACATGATCACAATCATACTTAGCGCGCTTTAAATATCACTCACTGATGAATTTTTGGAATGTTGCGATATATATGTACAATGCAACGGTACACTACCAAAATTTCTGCATATTTCTATGTATACAGTAGCTTGTAGGGTTTTGACCTCTACAATATACAGTATTCGTGAGTTTGCTTCAACCCTTAACGTCTAGTTTGTATCTATCAAATCGTCGTTTTAGAAAGACTAACGCTAGGACAACTATGAAGAGTAGCAAAATGGAAGTGAGTGCAATCAATGCGTATAAAACAGTTTTGTCCGTCTTCAACAACTCAGATTCTGATAGAGTTGAGCCGATGGTTGAAGTCGAGGTGGCTGAAATGCAAACACGAAATTTAGCATTCCCTATAATAGACACTTTTACGAGCCAGAATTTTTTTGACCTTTTTTGCAATTTGGAAAATATCGGTTAAAAATTGACCAAAGTTTTTTAGCGTGTTACTTGCGGAATCGCAAAATCATTTCAAACTAACATGTTAAAGTGGAACCTATTGAATTATTTTATTTCATACAGTTAACATGAAGTTTTGTCAGCAGGTTACAATTTACATCAATAAAACTGACTTTTAAAAAATGTTCTTAGAAAACAGAACTTTAACGCCAAGTGGTTTCCAACTAAAATAACTGCGAATTTCATAAATTAGCGAGCTGTAGCCTTCGCAATTTTAGATATTTTTTGAAATATTCTTCAGTTTCAACTGGATAATTAATGCTTACCAACACATTTCCCAGAAACGATTTCGTAGTTACGCTGGCAGATGCAAACCTCATTCCCCAAGTGATCTAGGAGGCAACCTGAATTTTCTCCGCAGTCTTTTTTGCACAACTTGTCCTCTGCATAACATAATTCAAAAAAGCAATGTTTAAGCTGTATCCGATTTTTGGAGGTAAAACAAAAGCAAATAGCTCTTTTGAAATGCATTTTGAGAAAACTTCAGACATTGAACACTAAATTAAGGTAGGTTTACACTAGGCAGTTTCTTTACGTAAAACCGCACGAGAATCTTGTTTGTTCATGGTCTACGTACGCGCAGCTACGGTTCATTGCGAGATCGTGGGAATCGAAGCGTATTCGATCACGCGAAGAGCGAAAATTTCGCGTGGAAATGAGCTGTCGGACGAATGCAAGGCCTCGAGCATCTAGTGACTGAACCTTGAGATCTCAGTCAGGGCAGAGCTACTGCATAGCCACAGTTGGAGATTAGAATGTTGTTACCGCTGGAATTCTTGGACGAAATTTGGTCATCGGCCGGATAAATCGTAGTTAGATGTTCTCAGTTAAGAGCTAAAAATAATTATAGCATGTCGCCTGTGCAGTCAGACTTGTTTTTTTGGTCAGATATGGATATTGATCAGATGGACCTTTAGACTTCGGTAGGCCTAGGTTTGTCACGAATGGCTATTAGTAGATGGAGTACTGCTCTTCAAACACATTATATGAATACATGCAAATTATGACCTATCCCTAAACATTTACGTCCACATCTCATTTGCCTTGCATCAAAACCCAAGACATGATAATTACAATCTTGGCCTTAGTCATTCATGTTGATTTGTGAAACTATTGTTCTTCACAAAAACAATCGTCATCAAAGAGTAATACGCTTTTCTTGCGTGCAGTTTAAACGGGCGAACAGAGCATCTGCAGCAACCGCTCCATTTCCGTGCGAAATTAAACTTGCGTGTAAACCTAACTCATGGCCCTCCTACGCTGAGGACGATCTAGGAGTTGCCAGGCCTAATCGCTTGTTAATCATATTGCGTCTGGCAATTCTTCGCTGTGCACGGTTTGGCAAGGCAACTACTTGGCGCAACGAAACACGCAAAAGATTGCGTCTGGCAAAGCGTGGCTCGTCCTTTGTATAGAGGAGCCTTTAATGGCANTGGCACGTNAGCGCAACGCCCAATGAATATTTTTTACTGAAAACAGAAATCAGGTTCAANAAAGGCTTCGGTAGGTACTTTTGGTGTTTTCAGATATATGAGGTATTTCTTCAAAATTTTGCAATTTCAGTGGTTTGCTTTCAACGTTAAAAATTATAATTTAAATAACTTTCGAATATAAAATGCTAACTGAAGGATTTCAGCACTGTGTACATTCAATTTACTGCGAGTGAGGAAACCTGTCTAAACGTTGCTTTTGTGAGGTTATGTTTTTTGATCCCTTTAATAAATTTTATGTCAATCAATCCATCAATCAATCATTATGGAAGAAAGCATTAATCGTTTCTCCTTTGGTTTTCAGTTTTCCTAAATATTTTAGTTTTGAGGTAAAAATAAACAGCAATAAAACCCAAATGTCTGAAGTAATTTTTAAACAATCGCACATCCTCCTACTTGGATCTCGTTGAAAAGTGTATTGAATAATTCCATGAGAAGCTTTGGTTTCTCGCTTGGATTTTCCCGGCAGGATAGACCGCTTGCTTTTCGAGCACTAGTTAACAAATACATAAATACACAATTCCTTTGTCAGCGTTACAGTATCTTTCAGACGCACAGGCATTCACCAAACTTGTAAATGCACAGCACACAAACAGCTCTGAGTAAAATGTGAAATAACGCTACGGTTTTGATGAAGTGAAACAGAATAAATTACGCTGCTTCTAGCTATTTATAATCTTGCTTACAGTAAAGTTCAAGAGAAGCTGTGAGACCATCAGTGAACTGGTCAGAGGCATTGAGAAAAAAATTAATGAACGTTGTGCTATCAACAACCAGATACATTGCAAACAAAAAATACAAAACACGAAATTAAAAGGAAACATTTGCCACAAGAAATTCATTTCTAAGCTGAAGAAACACTTCGAGAAATCATCTAATGTTTAAATAGCAAAGAAACTGAACTAAATTCTAAGGGTGTATTTAACGGATTTTAGTTTTACACTAAGCCCAGGCTTGGATCGCACCTAGTCTTTTTAAAATTGACATTGGCAAAGGTCTTTCACCGCTTATTTCTGACGCTGTTGCTATTTGGCTGCAGCTGAAGGTAATTATTGAATTTCCTCTATCTGACAAATAAATTTTTTCGTTAGCTTTAACGGCACTTCATCTAATCTTACCTTCTGTTCACACGAAGCTCCACCTGATTCAATGCAGATCTCCATTTCAAACCGACACGTGGTTGATGAGCTTTGTCCATAAAAATGAGCACCAACCCCCACTGTGAACGAGCTTGAATTACCATTTCCGTTCAGTGATAAGGTGCTTAGCAAACCGTTGTTAGAAGACGTAGTAGGAGCCGCACATCCATCACTGCAACGCATAAACTGAAACCTTACAAGTGCAATATGTGGTAAGTATAGAATTGTGCTTCTGCCAACATGACAACCTCAATGCTAATTTCGATCGAGCAAAGTTGGCTACTTCAGAGCATTTATTCTGAAAGCTTCTAAAATTTTTTTTTTTTCTGTAATTTATCTTTACGAGTGTGAAACCGGATTATGATTGCTACGAAGATATGGTGTCCAAACATATTTACATGTTTATTTGAAAATAGCATCTGCTTTATAATGGTTAACGTTTGGTCAAAATAAAAAACAGGGTAAAACGAAATTGAGCTCACTCTACCAAAGCATGAGTGCACAATTAATACAAGTATTCAGGAAAACAGTAATGCTTTACGATACATACTATGAAGCTTAATTAACACGAAAGGTTAACCAAACAGATCAGGGAAAGCGAAAATTTGACTGTTACCACATTTCGGTTATTTTCGCCCCCCCAGTGATTTCTTGGTTGGGTCTGAGGTTCTTGGTGATCTGGTCAATCTTCCGCGATTTACCATTCGAATTTTGAAACAAATCCATCGGATTTGCGAAAACTGATTGGCGTTACTTTCTCAAAGGACACGAGTGATTTACTTCAAGCCAGAGAGGTCAGAACGATTGTCACTTGTTGTCGTAACTCACAATCACTAACAAACCTTTTGCCGCTTTAAAAATGTTTTCAAAAATTTCGGCCAGGGGGGAACATGGTTGGGGGTCTGCATCAGACCTTCTCATACGTGCAAGTGGAAAAATGTACGTACGTAATTAAATCAACAGAACGTGAAGGATCATCCACAGGAGCTGTTGAAAAAGACCTGCAGACCATTTTCGCATTTTTTGCAAGCGACGGAGCTGTCAACTAAAAATAAACAAAAATATTTGGTTTGACTTCTTGGAGGGCGCATGGCATTAAAAAGAGAAAAAAAACAAAAACGAAAGATATTCTGCCAACAATATAGTTTTTTACAAGGACAAAGATTTCAGGCTCATTTTTTCTGTTTGAAGTTTTTTTTCTCAATACCTTTCTGTTGGTGTCTTAGATACTTTGGAATTTCAATCATTCTGTTTCAAGGAATTATTACTTTTTCAAAAGTGTTTTCCACAGTCTTTTTTTTGGGAATTTTTGCTCATTTTCCAAATGAGTTTTGGAATAAGTCTTATAATACGTGCCAGCCTTGTCTCATGTCTTCAGCCTTTTCGAATGAGTGCGCCTGAGAAGACGAAACTGCTTCTCGCAAATAATAATGTAGGATTCGTCGGTGCAAGTTTGTCGATCATCGTGTTATTACCGAAATTCCATTTGAAGTAGTTTTAGATATTTTGAGCTCAAACGCTCCAATCTATTTAATGATCCAAACGAAATGTGGACATTCTATTACTTCGCTTATCATTTCAATGTGTCGCATTTGTAGAATTTCGAAAATCCAGAACGCTTGCTCAAAATTTTCACTGTTCAACCGATCACTTACCTGAAAGTTTAAATTATCGCCAACTGAAACAGGACCAGATACTTCTGAGTTTAGTCCAGAATCGGAAAAGACTGCTAGAGCAAACATAGACCCTTGCGATGTCGCTGAACCCTGAATTTGATTTGGAGCAGGTTGAATTGCACTGTGGAGAAAAACAAGCCCTGCTGCTCAAAGTTATCAAAATATTTTGCGACTGCAAGTAAATGAAAATGAACGTTTTCACTTGGATGGCAAGTGCCATCTTAGATTTCATCTTTGATAACTTAAGGACTAGGGTCGAATTATTAGACGCCACTGAAAATCATTGAAGAAATGTCGTTCAAGCTCGAAAAACTGTCGGTGCTGCCAAATCGTTATTTTTCTTTTCAGTATTCGGATGAAAAAGAGTACCTTATTGCATAAAAGCCTCAAATCAACTTATGGTGCTCCTTCTTTCAGCTGTACTAGGTTAACTAGCGCATACAAGCAAAGAACACTCCAGCTTCATTAAAAGTCGGTTGCAAACACAGTCTTGCTTCAGCATTTTGAATCTTTCCCAGGAAAAATTTCAAATATCACCAGGAGACAAAGCTTTGCTATTACGTTTCTGAAACACAAGCTAGAAAATCTTGCTTTACGATCTTGCCAGTATGACGTCGTCGGCCTTGTCTTGTACGAAAAAATGGGAAAAACAAGAAAAGGCCACCAGAAGTGGTCGGCGTCATTTTTTAGACACCACTCCTGTCCAAAATTTTTGAATCCGGATCCGGGAATTTTTCAAATTTGAGAATCCGACTCCTGGTAAGACTCCGGCTGCCGTCGATCCAACTCAAATTTACCAATGTTTCTACTCAAGGAACGGCCACGCAAGCTCCTGTTCTTGTCGAAAATGAAAAGTTGCTCCGGGTCCGAGTCCAGTTTTTCACAAATTTTTGACTCCGGCCCCAGACCTGGGTCCGAAAGAAAAATGCAGAACCCTCCTCCTCCGGCATAAAAAAGAAAAATGCAGAACCCTCCTCCTCCGGCATAATCGCGGATCCATCGCCACCTCTGAAGGCTGCCATGCTCGTCGACGCCGTCGGAAGACAAAATTCTCATTATTTTGACAACTTACTTTTCTTCCACTGCAAAAATAGCATTTGCTGTCAACCGAGAGTCCAAGACGCAGGTGATTGGGAAACTGACGTACGTTCCAACAGTGACATCCGCCTCAGGATCGAGATTTGTCAATGTCCATGACAGGAATGTGTGCGTTGAGTTCGACTAGTTACAAAAAATAAAGTTTTCTTACGCGATTACCTTTGTAAATCTTCGGGCTGCTATTTAGTAATGACGACTTATTGCATGCACTGCAATAAACTTTTTTAAGTCTGTGAACAAACACCTATAAGCATTTTGAAAGACGCATTTCGGTACAACTAGATGAGGCAACTCATAAGAAATTTGGAAAAAGTGAAGTAGACACTAAATTTCTTTAATCCAAAGTAGCATATTAACATTTTCCGCTTCTTTGCGGTGGTATTAACACCTGGCGGAAAATTTGTTTTATGTCAGAATGTTTTCTGCGCTTGAGTCAAAAATTTAAGTCATCTTTAACGCAACATGTTATCAGAACAAAGGTGAGATAACCGATATGTTTGCACGACATAGCCCTTCGAAGTTGATATATGTGTCGTTGTCTTTTCCACTGCAGTTGCCCAACTTCAGATTAGTGGAAGTGCTTTTTTCTATGAAGTAAGCTTTGATTGCACTGACGGCAATGTGGTTGCTGTGGCAAGTTGCTGAAAAAGGAGTGTCTGAAAGCACAAAAATGATGCATGAATACGAATATCACCACCATTTTGCCGTTTTTTATCATATCGTACGTTTGGCAATTACAACAATTGGTGTTTACTTGTATCTCGCATTCGGACAGCTATTGCTTTCCTGTATAAGAAAATCATATAAGGTGTTGTCTGTGCACTGCCGATATTGCGAATGCCATTTCATTCTTATGCATATTTAACTTGTTTTGCCTGAAAAGGAGAGATTTGTTTTATTTTTCTTCACACTCGAATTGTATACACCTAAATACACCCGTTGCAAATTCTCTCTATGCCGAGTTTTTATTGGAAATCTAAAAATGCAAAACATTATTATGCGAACAGTATATGGGATGATTATACAGATCTGTAGTACTTGATTATGTGAGAATTGTTTGCAACGGTTAGGCAAGGCGAAAAA
>JGI24158J21664_10012744_pt1 | contig 11125 bp, 6 predicted proteins | sample Ectturendosymbi3_FD_21664 | JGI IMG/M metagenome (IMG submission 21664)
TGGCAATTCTTTTAGAGAGGAATCTATTTGCTGCCACATTCTTGGGCCTTTGAATTTGATTGATCTTTTTCCATATTGGGAGCAGACTGGATGACAGAAGTTTTTTCCAATTATGTTATAACTTATAACTGCAAATGTGTCTGTCACTTTTTTGATCCCATCAAAGCTGCCCTCTTTTCTTTCGTCGTGATCATGCCAAACTTTGGCGTAACATTATTTGACAGCCGAGGCTTAGAAATTAGGGCTTGCCTAGTTTATAAGTTTCATCAACAATCTTGGTGAAAGAAAATGTTCCAACTTACCCGAGTTCAAATAGATATTGACAAATGAACCATTTTTTCTTGAATTTCACTCACCAGTTTCTGTTTTTGTAATGGCTACATGGCCAGGCAACTTTTTACTTCGAACCGAACTTAAAACGAAAAATTACATTTTGAAAACGTTTGCATCATCAACAACATTTCAAATGTACTCAGTGCAGGCGTAAAACAAGAAAGTTAATTGAGCCGAAGAATTTTGACCAAGGCAGGTCTACTGTAGATGTCGGAACGGAAGAAGCACGAAGTAAAGATGTATACTTACGCCGTGCCGGTTTTGAGGTAGTGCTATCAGGCTGCTGCGAAGTGGTTGTTGCAGAAATCTGAATCATCCTGCCAATTAACGCTGTCCATTGTTTCCTTTCTTCGTGTGTTGCAAACGGAGCTGGGAAGCAGCGTGTTGCCAAATATTTGATGGATGACTTGCTACGCCAGGATGTGACGCTGTTGTAGCCTAGGGTTGCGGTTCGCACAGCGTGATATCACACCGTTGCTTTCTCATTTCAGGGCGTGGGCCTGCAGCATTCCTCTCAGGCTGTTTTTGAGCTGCCAGTGTTATTGCATAAGTGCTAGCATGTTTGACTCAGCCGAAAATGCTTAGTTAGTTAGTTCCAGTCACAAGTGCGCAAGTTTCAGTGTAGCCGCACAAGACAAAACAGTTTTACATTCAACGTGACTGAGGTCTTGAAGAGTACGTCGTGCGCTGTGGGAATGCGATCGTTTGAGTTTTGAGCATATAAGTCTTAAATGAGTTTTATTATGATGAACAGAGTTTATCAAGTCTTGGCGATGTGCCTCCAATACCACATTTATTCGATTGTAAGCCGCGGCTTATAAAGTTTTTTTTCATCATTACGTGCGGCTTATGATCAAGAGCGGCTACAGTCGACAGCGGCTTACATTTTTTATGTCTTTACCTTATCGAAAGATATAGATGACTCTCAGCCTTTCCTAGGCTACGTCTTGTCGGCCAAACTCTCTTTTCGCATTCTATTTTCTTCAGCATCACGTGCACTCCGTCACAGGAGGGATTATGATGAACTGACAGCAGCTGTATGGGTGGCAAGCATCATTACCAGGGTTGCCAAAAACGGAAAAAGTGATCTCCGAGGCGTAGGTAACCTATGTTCATGTGCGGCTTACGATCAAGGGCGGCTAACAATCGAATTCATACGGTATGCTTAAGTACTAACATTTGTTTACAAATCCTTTGTCAGTGATTTCAGTGGCATCGGACTCGATCACAAGAGTGTTTGGTGTTGTTGCAATGTGTTCAAGGTTTAAAATCTTTGGTTATCGGACTCATACCATACGCCACAGCTGCGGGTATACCTTGTGAGAAGCGCAATGGCGACAAAAATGTTAGGTTTTCCCTGATTTATAAACAGAATTATTTTTCGGAAGAAGTTGAATTTGTGTTTTGATGTCAGCCTTGAATATTAGACTTTAGTGCAGTAGGAAAAGACCTGATCTTCGATTAGGTCTAAGCGTAGGTTTAGGAAAAGACCTGATCTTCGATTAGGTCTAAGCGTAGGGCAGAACCTGAACCTAAGGTTTTTATTTATGGAATGGATGACAGGAGCATGAAAGGCACGACTGGCAATTTCCTGTCTCAGCCTGTTCACGTGGGTGGTGCTATCGCGGGAAACGGCTCACTGTGGTCGGCCGCTAGTTGGTGGAAACGTTTGTTGTGGGTTCCTCCATGAGTTTGCTTGTTCTTCAGTCATCGTTTACGCGAATGCGCACTTAATGGAAACGCTGTCAATGGCAATTTGTATCATCCATATCAGCCTGTTCAGTGCAGATCCACACACAAGCAATGTCAGCTGCTGCAGCACTGATGCTTTGTGTTTTGTTGCTCAATATCGGCGTTGGTGACTACTGATGTAACAGTAAGCCCTGATCAGCACAAACTATAGGGTTGTGGAACAAGAAAGCTGCGGCTGCGGCTCTAAGCATCCAGAATTGCTTGGACCCCCGCCCCGGGCTTCGGCGCCGGATCCACAGCCCTGGTAATGTACTACACTATAATGGTTATGATCTGTCTCGGCCAGGCAACCCAACCACATACAGCAGGGGTGACGAACCTATTTGCTATCACGGGCCACTTTGTCAGTTACCGCTGAGTAAGCGGGCCGCACAACTTTTCAGTCATACGACGAAACCTGTTAAAAATGAAAACAATTGTTCTTCAACAGAAACAAATAACAAACGAAAGTAATAACTGCTGGTCTCGCCTGAATGCTTCGCGGGCCGCATGCTTGTTCTTCACCCCTGACATATAGCAACCCAGTCGGTTGCCAGCGAGTGGCATGTCTTGTATTTGACGCCAGTCTGGCGATGGTTACCTACTCTTTCATTATGCGAAACGTCAATCGGAGTTGTCTGCAATCAATTAAGTTCTCATTTCACGTGTTTGTATTCTGGTATTTGCGTAGAATTGTAATGCGGACTCCTACGTTCGTTTATTGTGAGTGTTCATGGGTAATAAAATCTGTTGTATCGAAACAATTTCATTGTTATAATGACCAAGGAGAAGTTCTAATTTTGAAAAGATAAGCTGAATAGTGCGATATGCGTACTGCAAAGTATGATTTTGAATGTTAGTTGTTTTTTTCGTCAGATTTTCTTGAAAGTTCGGAAAATAAAAACAAGACAAAAGTTTTCGAAGTTGTTTAATGGTGCTGTCATAGTAACGCAGCATTTGATTTTCAAAATGACAGACTACCTGGTTGTTGTAGATTCTTATTGCGAACAATATAGCCTGGATGTGTTAAACAGTAATATGCACCATCACTGCAAATAATTGTTTCAAAATACTATTGGTGAGATGGCAAAAACCAAAATCTTTTAATTGTATTACAAGATACATCCCGCAGGAGGTTGCGTAGAGCAGCACAATCTTTGCAAGATTGACTCGTTGTTTTCCTAACTTCAGTTCAGTCAACGCAGAATAACGAATTACTGACACGAACTTAAAAGTTTTAAAACATGAATCAAGACATTTTGCGAGTGGAGATTTCAAGGCGGAAAGCGGAAGCGGGGTCAGAGCTATTTCAAGGTTTGAGACGTTAATCAGGGCCATCGTTTCCTGCAGTGACACAAAATGTATTTCTCGAGCTGGTCATTAACTACTGAAAACATTGGTCAGGGAGATGTCTCTGCTGTTGAACGTTCGACTTGCTACAAAAGATTGCGAACGAAATAGCGCCAAGGAGCAAAACGTTTTGGGTTGTGCAAATGTGTCAAGAACAACTACCATGCAAGCGTATAGTTGAAGTCGAATTACTCTTGTAACAAGCTAAAACTGAAGTTGCTCTGCAACGTCGCTTCTTTTCGAAATTGTTGGCTGCAGAGACTCCTATAGCCAGGAGAAATGTATCCACTCGCGATAAACTTCGAGTGAAAAATCCTGGTTGTCAAAACGATCTTGTGTGTTTGCATTACAACCATGTTTCCCGTTCACCATTTCCGCAAACGCATGCTATCGTGCTGAACCAGAACCATGTTTTTGAACGTGCCACACGCGTTTTTACGTTTTTACCCCGAACGTTTTCGCTGCAAAATATTTTCAAAACAAGCTTTTTTACAAATTTGATATCAATCTCAAGATACATCATGATGAAAATGGAAGGTTGCCGCTTTCTGTAATGTTTCCTTGTGCTGGTCCGGTAGCATTGGTTGTGCGGCACAGGTTGCTATTATTCCTGCACGCTGTTACCACGCATAGCTTACAGCTTAGTACACCTGAAGTCTGCGTGTGGCTTGTGAGGCGATGTTGTTCAATATTGGTGCGCAGCTCACCCGAGCAAGAATTTATTGGCGTTCTGTGTCGGATCATGGACTTTTCGCAAAATGTTATTGCTGTACAATAGTTGATTGGCATATCGCTTTCTGTTTTCGCAGGACACCGGTATGACTTACACCTAGGAAAAGTTATTTGCAGTGGTATTAAAATATGGGCCAGAAGTCATCAAAGAAACAGGACCTGTACGTCACGGAGGATGTAACCCACTGCAATCTTCCTGATGAGGACGTGTGGAAATACTCTGGACGAGCTAGGGAGTATACTGCTGCAGACGTGATTGTCGAAAAACCTGAAGAAACAGGTGATGTTCTTGAAGGCCCAATCGCGTTTCGTTTCGTCTGCATGTTTGATGATGTTTACTGTTTACACGATTTTTAACCGTTGGCACTTGGATAAACACGATGCTCGAGCGTGGTTTATGAAAGCAGCAATTACTGTTTGCGTTCTGGGGCTATTTTAGTGACAGACGTTGCGCATTTGTTACGCAGAAATTACCAGAACATGTGATTGCGTAATATCTCACTTGCCCAGTTACTCTAACATAGGCCTCATCACGGCCTATCCCGTCGTGTGCGACGATGAGCACGGCGGCGCTCACAATATTCCAAGAATCATTTTTTCGATGTTTGCTTTCCAGTTTCAGTGGCTGACTTCCACTCTTTTGTTACAAGCGAGTTTTTCCCATGAAGTACTTGTTATGTTAAATGCGTTTAGGTCACGCTTTAGCACTTCCCGGAAACGGAATTGTGGACGTCCAATCTGTCGGGGAGCATTGGGTAGTTAACAATATAGAACTTGCTTTGGCAGGCGGTTGCCCTCCATCCGGCACACATGACCAGCCCATCGTAGACGTCGATGTCTGATGATGGTTATGAGGTCGTAAGAACAAGTCGTTTGCAGTACTGAGGTATTGGGCACACGGTCCCTCCAGGACAATCCCAAGATAGAGTGGAGACAACGCATGTGAAAAGCGTTTAAGACGGCGTTCTTGGCGCCTGTATGTTGTCCACGTTTCACAACCATAGAGGCACACATGACAACACAGGCCATGCACACCTGGATTTTAACAACATAGAGCTAACTGAACAAAATGTTGTCCACGTTATTCTGCACCAGCATTCCTAAGTTTGCAATAATTCGCTTGTTTTTTGACCAAACTTGCTGCTTCAGAATTACTAGAGATAAGATGAGCTGACTTTTTTGGGTGCTGTTTCTCAGATCAAAAGAAACTAATCTTGCCCTTTCCCAAGTGGTTTTTCGACGTCTTGATTGCACAAGAAGACTGTACTCCTTTCTGAATTTGCTTCAGGTGTGCCACCGCACAAAGAGTTGCTCAAGAAAACACGCTGTCAAAAGGCTCCCTGGTTAATTTTTATGACTGCTGCTGATTACAATTACAGCTGTCAACTGTTCATTTCTGCTAAAAATGTCCTGCGTAATAGCCTGAAACGTTGTTGCAGGTACTAATCAAACGCTAGATGTGCGGTTGGTGTCAACCCTGAGCGGTTGGAAATCTCGCTACAGCTTTCGGAGCTCACGGAAGAGCTTTCAGCTGTACGTCTAGTTTTGTCCAGGTTTTTCCTCAACAAAGCAAGTTTGCATAAATGAGACGTACGGACAGTCAAAGCAAACCCATTTTGATAACGTTAACACATTTCAGCTTGTAACTCAGATCTTTTTTTCTAATCCTGGTAGGTTGTTGCCTTCTCATAAATACCTAAATCGTTGATGACCAAATCAATTGCCCAGAGAACAACCGACGGCAGATATTTTTTAAATGGCACTCGTTCACCTTCGAAAGCATAGGAAAATCTGCGGCGGCGCTAACTGTTTCCAGAAGCACATTGGCAGTTTGCAAAGCGACAGAACTAGTTTTCGTCAAACAGCACATTTCGCTGCACACCTGGCGGCGGCCCGTTTCCGCCACGTAAACATTTTGCTGAATTTTAAAAGATCAGTCTAAAATTTTTTTTCACAAAAACGTTTTGATTTCGAAACAGTTTTCTTTCACAAACCATTTTTCATGGAAAGAATTTCGCAACGATTTTTTCTTTACTGCACTCGGCCTCCGACAACGAACTGTTTTCCAAAGAAGTTTGCGAATAAAACATGTTGTGAACTCACAACCTTAATCTTGATGCTTATACGGTTTGTTTTTTTCCTTTGGTTACAAATCCTTCTTCGCAAAATATATATATGAAAACGTATTTTTACAGATTTTTTTAAATATAACATAATTTTAACAAGGCGCAAACGGACCACCATAAACCTGCACGTCGCAGACATTGTGGCTGATGCGTAATTGCAATTTCTTGGCAGTTATAGAACGGTTAATATTACCGAATAAATGATAAATGAACCACTCGCGTTTGGAACTACCACCCAAGCTTCGTTGGCCACCCAAGCTTCAAGGGTTTAATTATTCTAGTTCTTTCAATCTTCTCTTCCACTTGCTTACGCGAAACTGCTTATTGGTCTGTTGCAAGAGGTGCCAAATGGCTGCCGATTTCAGTGTCATTGATCAGATGACAATTGTGGAAGACCAGCTGTCTGCTGGGATTAGCAGTGTGGTAAATGGCTGGGTAAGCTTTCCAAGTTGCGTTAAAGTACCTTTATGCTATGGATTGCATGTGTCATGCACGCAGCCTGTAATGTGATGCTGTAATGAATGACGCCAGGCCTTTCGGGCCAGAATATAGGTACGGTGGAGAGAATGTTCCTGTTTTCCTGACTGAACAGTGCGCAAACGTTGCTAGCAATGCAACAAACCTGTCCAGGCCGACGACGGACAGCGGTTTCACTTCCTCGTTTTGAACACTGCCAGTGCAGGACAATGCACGCGAAACTGTCAGGTGTTTCCTTGTAACGTTTCTGACGCTAGTTTGCAAATGAGGTAACGAGTTGTACCTGTATTTGCTTATGGGATGGAGTAAGTACGTTAACCTTTGGGGACGGATCCGAACGGATTTAGTAAACGGAAATTTTTGTTCATTTTGCTTCTAACTATAGTGGAATGTGGCATTTGTCATTAGCAACCTGTAAAGCAGATTTCAATACAACGCCAAATCTTTCCACATCGAAGCTTTTTTTGATAAAAAATCGTCTTCTTTGATAAAAAATCGTCTGTACATAGTTATGTTCGGTAGCGTTTTCATAAACGGCATTTATTTCAACAGACACAACAGGTGAAACAAAAAACAATAGTCCATCGCATGGAAATCCGCGCTCCGTAATAGAACTGCTGCAAGTTGCACACAGACAGAATTACCATCTTGCCTTCATTGTGCCAAAAGTCAAAGGGAGCAAGCCCACGGCGCTGAATCGCGACTCGCTTGTTATTGAGGTAAGACCAGCTTTGGTCACCATTCTGCAGTGAATGTCAACAGGACGACTTGGTCATAGGCTTGGTAAAATAACGTGAGAAATTTGCAGACTGTCTTGCAAATTATGTGTGGATATTTTCAGCTGAATCGCTCACACATCAGCAGTGTTTCTGTTAAAACTGCGATTCCAAACAATAATGCAATTTTTCGCCGTACCTGCGCGCAGGGGGCATACCGAGGTTAGATGGTGCCCTGGGCAAGAAACACGTTTGGTGACCCTGGAAGCAAATGCACTGCATTGAAAGTACTTGCGACATTGTTGGGACTTTTCGGCGGCCCCCGGTGATTCGGCGTCAGGAGCATTGTGCCCCCTTTGTCCACCCCTCGGTACGCTCCAGCCTGTACGGAAATTCTTGATGCCATGGTTTTAAATAAGCCATTGGCAGCAGAAGTTTATTTGGTTAATGGCATGACATTGACAATGCATCTGCTGTTCATAATGATGCTAATTGGAAATTGTTTGGTCATCGATCACTACAACTTTCCTTCCAGGAGTTTTGTACTTTCTATTGCGTTTCGCTTTTATGAAATCGCAAAATATCAAGTTTTTCATGAAAGCTGAGGAAGCGGATAACTCTTCCTCTTGAAAAATTTTTCTTTTGTTCATGTTTCACTTGATTACCTTCACACATGCATTTACACATTTCTGTGAAAACAGCTTGTGGTTTTCGTGGTAATGTATAAACATGTCGGTTCGCGTCAATTGTCAAAAACTACAAAACATACAGTTGCATATCTTGAGAAAATGTAGAAAGTTATACAATTTTTCCTTTCGATTCAATGCACTGGTGATGGTTCCTTGAATGTTGAAAAAAGTGGTTCTGATCAAACTCTGAGAACCAAAATTAAACTCCGGACAAGGCTTCATACATACGGCTCGGTTTTCTTGAAGATATAGTACATTTCCAGCAGAAATCGGCACTGGTTCCCTCAAGCCTTTGTTTTCTGAATGGCTGTCTGAGATTAATGGTAATGCCGTTTTATGACCATTCCACTCGTTGCTCAGCTGCGTTTTTAAGTCGCTCATGCAGTTTTCATACTTTTACTGAAACATAACAAGTTCAGGCAGTGGCGGATCCAGACCAGGCTTTTGGGGAGGCAGTCAAATAAGGGGGCGCCAAACATCTTCACTTATTTAAAATACCCCAGCTTCTCCACGATAATCGCTGGGTATCACACAAAAGTGGTAACTTTTTCTAGGCCAAGAAAATGGCTATTTTTGTTGGTTGAACTGAGAGATCTTTCAGGGAATCACCACACTTTAAAGTTGCCTTTTAGGTAGGTCCCATTTTTCACAAGCTCCACCTAACTGAGAATGCTATGGGTGTCCCAAACAATCTTTCGCATCTGCAAAAAGTGTGTAAAAGATACGCTGAGGCAGTGGTCTCCAACCCTTTTGTAACCGCGGTCCGGTCAACGCTGGACAAATTTACCGCGGCCCGAGAGTATTCTTGCAACAGATTTCCATGGCACGAATCGACCAATCACATGCCAGAAAGCGAATGGTGTCACCACCAGTATACATTTTGAAATTTCACGGCCTAGTGATTGAGGACCACTGCCCTGAAGCATGCTGCGTGCTAGTGTTTCACGCTGTTGTGGATATCCACAGATTGGAAAAAAACAATTTCTGAAACGTATTCCGAACTGCTTAGTAGAATGGTTCTTCTTACACTAGGAAGTGACAACTCAATTTCCAAGCTAGGAGCCGAATAAATGGCAAAATGACGATCATGTTTCCAGAAGAAGCTTGTGAAGTTTCATGCACATGGAAAGCATATTTACTTATGAAGCGGCAATTCAAAAACAAAATGTAAATGAAAGAGATTTGCTATGACATTACTCCAATTTTAGGTAGCTCTGCTGGCTATCATGAAAATGATCTCATAAACGCATGATAAGTTCACACTGGGCCTGAAAGCATATTGCCTTAAAATACATAATTAAGGCCACTAATATAAATAGAATTTCAATCAAGTGTTTAACACTGTTTCACATATTTCAACATTGGACTGCTGATGTGAAGAAAAAACATCAATCTCACTCGTCCAGATTGTGAAGAAAAGGTGTGACACTGTTCAAAAGACGTAGGGGCAGTCGGCCCGGGATAACACCATCAAATCCACAGTGAATACCTCCAAATCCCAGCTCTAGCTTCCCTGATAAAGTCAATTTCCAATTTTGCGTATACTGCTACGAACCCCCAAACAAGCTTTAATACATCCCCAATGCTGTTGATTTGACGATGGAGCTATTTCTATCCAGGCCAGCAAACACAAGTGAGAAACAGTCTATAACCCATTCAAAACCATAAATCTCAGCCATCGCCACAGATACCAGTGGAAAAGCTAAAATTTGCATTGTTTTTCTGCTTTTCTACTCTAATTTGTGTGATTTACGCGGAATGATCTAGCCCAAGTGGCCTCCAAACGTTTTTGTCCGAGGGCCACATCAGGTGATACAGAACACGTCGAGGGCCGGTCGTCTTACGTAATATGATTGTTTCGGGACATGTTATATTCTACCAAACCAACAAATTGCTGTAAATTTATTGTTTTTTTCATTAATGACCAAATTTCTTTGCGGGCCGTACTTTGTAGCCCCTGGACCTAGCCAATAATCTATGCATTTCGTTGTTGGTTGCAAATTTCACTAGCCATGCCAAATTTGATCTTTTGGGGCCGGTGTGCGTGGGTGTAGATAGTTGGTAGTTTGCTGAAGTTTCCGCGTTACGTTGCAGAGCTGACCGCGAAGTGAGTACCATGGTCTGTTGCGGCGCGTATCGTGCAACAACGTTGTAGTCATTCAATGCTACGCTGCGTTGTCCCCGTTGACGGAGTGAGGTGTTGCTGAACTGCATTGTTAGTTCCATAGGCGTACGGGAAGGCATTTTACTGGGGGGGCGGAAAAAATTTGCCCTGAAAATAACAATTTTCCCTAAAAAGAAACAATTTTCCCTGACACTTTTACTTTAATCGAAATGGGGCCTGAAACCTTGTGTAAATCTGTTCTATACAGTTGAATTCGTTATAACGGCTTCCTCTGTAACGTCAATTCGCCCATAACGTTATATTTTGTTTGGTCGCCATGCCATCTTTTATATGCCTTTCAATTCACTTAGAATGTCAATTCCGCAATAACGTTCTTTATGCAATCCTCTAGAGGTGCCGTTACAGACAAATTCTGTAGTTACCTTGCTTGTTAACTCAGGTGTTGAAGTTCCTTGCGTGCTGTGTTCTCCCAAACAAGAAATTTTACGTTAATTGCTTTTACTGATGCAAATATGTACGCGACTTCGATGACCCAACGCAATGTTTCAAAAGCGAGGGTTCCGGATCGTATTGTCTGACTCCCGAAACCTGCCTGTGTTAACGCTGTTGTGCGCTTGAGCAAGGCACAACACATCAAGCGCCCGTTGTCTGGAAACTTGCCGAAGTGCAGGCCGCCGGCCCACGGTATGTTCGTGGACCGGCGTACGATATACTTGTACTTCACTTCAAATGCCAACCGTTGAGTGCCGGGTCGTATGTTTTCCTCTATAAAGTACGAACATTTCGTCCAAGTCTCTAGCAACCAGAAACATGTATTTATAATGTTCGCTGACGTACGGTGTGGTC
>JGI24158J21664_10012745_pt1 | contig 11124 bp, 9 predicted proteins | sample Ectturendosymbi3_FD_21664 | JGI IMG/M metagenome (IMG submission 21664)
ACGTCATCGGTTGGTTCGCCTGTAGGGATAAAAAATCTGGTTCCCGCTAGCCAATCACGATTCCACAATTCCATGTCATTGAACATCTAAGGTAGCAGCAAACGCAGTTATCGCGAGGTACTCTTGTAAGGATTTGTAAAATTTATATTGAGCGTACTTGGAGAACGTCCATATTGTCATTTTCGACTTTGCGCAAACTTATTAACGTTCTTCCATTTTACCTTCGTAAAAATAGAAGGGGGCCTCACGAGTGGATTAGCCTAGTGCCTCCCATCAGCCAAATCCGGCCCTGCATGCAATCATTACATGATAAAAAAACATTGTTTGTTTCCTTACTTGATTACAACTCCAATAAAAATTTGTTTCATATATTGAAGATGTTGTTCAGAAACCAGGGTTGTGGAGTCGGTGTCGTAGTCGCAGGGAGTTGGAGATTTTTGGGTGGAGTCGGAGTCGGATTCCTAAGAACACTAGGATGAGGTGTCGGAATTGGAATTTTTTTGTCCGACTCCGACTCCAGAAGTCCAATTGAATAATTTTTTATACCACGCATCTAAGTTGGGAAATCCTGCTGAAATGGTACGAATTCTTTTGAAACTTTCATTGAAACAGAAAATTCTCGCTGTGAACCACGATTTCCATTGGTTGCTAATTGCTACAAAATTGTTGACAGCCAAACTTCATTCACGTTATGTTAAGGAGTCGGTATCAGAATCTGAAATTCTGAAAGGTCGGAGTTGGAGTCGTACATCTTGCTTCGATCCTCATCCCTGTAGAAACCAACCTTCCACATGAACATGCCATGAAATTTTACGAATCGCATGTCACTGCACAGCTACGTATTGTTTGAGCGTTGAAATGCAAAATGCTGAAATACGTCAAATTTGATAAGCATGTTGCAAAGCAACTTTAAAATTTGGTAATGAAATTGTTTCTATTTTTATTCTTGCCAAAGAGCCGGCATGTGCGGTCGAAGGAATTTTTTCCAGGAGGTGCTGTAGCAGATTGTTCCAGGGGGGGACAAAAAGATCTCTTTCAGGGGGCAAGCTGCGGTGAAATTTTATTTTACCAACTCGAAACTAAGACAAAAACATTCTCCATGCTAAAGCATTAACAGGAAAATATTATATTTCAAAATCCAGGGAGGGACAAAGCCCACACGTTCTGACGCCATTGTGGTGAAAAGTTCATGTAGCGGAAGAAAATCATCTTTGATTTTGTTACATTGATCTGACATGATGTTTGAAATGTTAAACAGTGAATACACCAGTGAAAGCAAAGGCAAACTGAGCTGTAACTGTAAAAATACTACTTGCCTGAAACATTCAAGCTTTGTGTGGAATTGAATCTTTCAGAAAAACATGAGTCCGGCTAGAGCTAGTCGAAATTGACAAAACCGGTAAAACCCAGTATTCTTTAAGTCCATTGGACTATTCGGAAGGTACAATTTCTGATCATTTTCGTGGATGTTTAGTGTTTTTCAACTCTTGCAAAGGCATCCTGCTTAGTGAAAGCTTTAACTTGATCCACTTTAAGGAAATGTCATGCATGAAACGTCTGTCATCACAGCACTTTCCAAACAAAAAAAAACATTTTTCGTTTTTTACTCGCAAAGCGAAACGTCTGCATGATGATGAGAGATTGGTGTTGACACTAGAGCGTTTTATGTCGATTTTTACCCAGGAGTATTGTTTCTGCCAAGGTGCTCACGCACAAGCTTCTTCTGCGCTCTTAGAACTCAAAATCTCATTTTGAACTTTTTGTGGCCTCTCAATAACCCGTGCATCTGGACCTCGCGATGGGGTTAAAGGCTAAGCAAAGGTAGTTAAGTAGCACAAATCTCTCATCAATAATGCTGTGAAGCAAACCACTTTCAGACTTTGCCCAGAAACAAGCAGAAATTGCTCACAGTCGCTTCACAGAAGACTTTCAAAAATGTTTAAAAGAACTCTACTTAAAGTTTCGCCACCTATCCATTCAGCAAGAACCTACTTTTCTGCTTTGATTCTGAGAACACATTTTGGCCATGAATCTAGCTCTAGCGTTACTGCTTTCCGGAGAAGAACGTTTAGCAAGACTGCTTGGTCAAAACAGACGTAAACCTTACTGATTGATATTTCGTGGCTTCCTTTCGGGAAGGCACGTTTATTTGCACCCTCTTCAGTTGTCATTCATTAAAACTTCTGCAAGAATGAGGACTCACTCACACCCGACATTTTCACAATTCATTTGCTGCAATACAACCCTCGGAACTTGTTATTTTAAATAGAAGCATTAGTTTTATTCGAAATATTGCAGAGTTGTCTTGATGTTGTTTGCCAAACTTCGATGTTGGTTGAAAAAATTGTTTGTAGAAATCATCCTAACTTAACGAATTGATCAAATTTTTTCCGAGCTTGAAAATAATAATTTTGAATGAAGCTGTGTTAGGTGTTTCAAAGAACCAGCCTATCAACGTGACAATTCTCCTATTCACCACTATACGTTTCATGAAATGCGATTAGGTCTTTACTGTTTTTACCCTTGTTTTGGTTGTTTACAAGGGTAATTCATGTCTGTTTTGGAGACAAACCATTGCTAAATATAGTTCATCTGGCAATTGTAATTCTTTTCCTTTTCTGATATTTTGTAATACAAAGAAACCCCAAACTGAAAATTTGTGCAGAGCATCGTTATTTGACAATTGGTCGAGATAACGTTGAACGTTTCTGATTCAATGGAAAAGACCTGACAAATCGTTATGTCCACAACGGTCCTCGAATGCTCCCCATACTTAATACTAGGAAAAAATCAGTGCGTTCCTGCCAGTGAATTTGATTCCACTTGGCCTCCATGTTGATTCAGTTGAAATTTGACTCCCAACCAAGGGTATTCGCAAGCTCTGTGGTGCGAGACGTCATTCTCGGGGGTGCGAGGAGCGTCCGTCTTAATGACCATACATTGATCTATTTATTGCATTACTCTCCTGCGACTTTTTTTTCTTTTGCATCGGAATATGGATGCAAAGGCGAGGTTCTTTCAAATCTATGTGTCGCAATATTAATTATTCGCGTAAACATTAGTTGCAATCTTTTCTTCCTGCTTTACGAGCTTGCAGTAGTTTTTGTCGAATGAACTAGATATTGGAATCCTTCTGTGTTATGCCACTACATTCTCTAGGATAGTCTGAGCGTAGTATATATATACGAGTACATTTTGCATTCCATCATGCTTGATAAATACTGCTGAAGTGAATCGAAAGTATGGTGAAGGAGTCGTGTGTACTGCCTTTCATGTTGCAGAGAATTGTTGTTCTTGTGGAGTGTTTTGTTAATGTGCAGAGACATGAAGGCCTGCTCTATGTAATTGCGAGTGAAGATAATAATCGAATCCTTTCTGATTTCTCTTTATCGTCATAACTCTTCATCATGTCGAAGAAAATGGAATGAGGACTACCTTCGTTTTGTTTTCATGTGCATCGGAAAAACTGTGGATTTGCAAATTCCTCATTGCATGTACTGTGAATCTATTTTCCCCAACGCAAAGTTGAAGCCATCTAAGCTGCACGAACACTTCGACAACCGATGTGGCGGGGTCACAATGGAAAATCTTTGCGAGCTCAAAGACACCGCTTTGATTCCCGACCAACACTTCCAATAGTAGCTTTTGTATCTATTAACAAATCAGTGCTGATGGCTTCATATCAAGTGGCGTTTAAGTAGGTAAGTCTAAGAAACCTCATAGTACTGCAGAAGAGCTTATTAAGCCATATGTTTTAGAAATCGCTACAACTAATCTCTGAAATGAAACATGAAAGAAATTGGAATTAGTGGCCAATATCAAATAATGTTATTCAGAGCAGAATTACTGATTTGAGTTTAGATGTTTTGGAAGAAAATATCTCACTTTTGAGGACTAATCCATTGAAAATCTCCTTCCAATAAGTCGAGACTACCGATAATATTTGTACTTCGCAGACGGCAGAACTTCGATAAACCAAACTTTAATCAGGCTCTACTGGCGATAAAAACATAAAAACACATCAAAAACTTGCCAACCTTTCGACAGTTGATGCAACTATCTTCATCAAGGCTAAAAACGAAATGCCGTGAGATGCGAGCACGGATGTTATAATATGTGTGAGCTCCAGGTGGCACTGTGCTCATAAGTACTCAGAAGGCGGGGAACGTTGATTAAACGACAAGACGGTAAAAATAACAGTACAGTATGACGAATCTAGCAGTGAGCAGCACAAAGGAAATTTAGAAAATTATAATGTAGACTATTGTAACATAAACCAGTAAATGTGGGGAAACAAGTCCGATCATTTTTCATTCACTGTATCTTTATCGCTATTTATGTGAAAAGATTCGATAAATCGGCGTGTGTAATAGTTTGATTCCAAGTCCAGGACTTTTGAATTATCCCAATCCATTCTGTGGTTTAGTTTATGCGTGTGTTGAGAGGCGCTTTTGTTGAAACGTTTGTTTTTTTGCGTCCGCTTGGTCTTCTTTTTGATGGGTTTTAAGGCTTCTTTTGGTTTCTCCAGTGCATCGTTTATTGCAGTCACGGCATGGAATGGAATAAACAACGCCTTGTCGAGACTTTATATCCACGGGGTCTTCGATGGAAGCTAGAAGGTTGCCCAAATTACACACCGGTTTTGATGCGACTTGTATTTTGTGGGTTGTCAAGCATCATTTGAGACTGCCGATGTTTGGCATTTCAGTCCACTTATGTTCATGAGGGTACCATAAAAAGAATTTCGTTGTCTCTGAAGAATTGAAGCAACCACCAAAGCAAAAGATGTGTCTCACTTTGTGAACGACGTCTTTGCAAGCACAAATTGGCTATTCAAATTATTGGCTCCATGTGCACTGATTGCGCTCCTGCTATGTTGGGAAGTAAATCTTGGATTTCTGCGCTGATCAAACAGGTGATTAAAAGGTACTCGTTGTTTACTTCGCCGACAAGCTTTGGCATCAAAAACTTGCCTCCGAAATCGAAGAAAGTCGTTGATATCACTGTAATGACCATCAAGCAGATTACGGGTCGTGCTTTGAATCCATCGCCTCTTTTAGTCACCTTGTGAAGATCTTGGAAGTGAGCATACAGTTTTTCCAAAGTCGGCTGGCTCGCACGTGGGAGAGATTTAACCGTATTTCTCTCACTTCGGGAACAAATCAAAGTTTTTCTGGAATAACGTCACTATGATGTGCTTGAAGCAATTGAATCGCAAGAATTCAACCAAAACTTGGCGTATTTGTGTGACATACTCACTCGTATGAATGATTTGCGTTGATCGCTTCAAGAACAGAAAGCAACAACCATCCTGTATTGATATGATAAGCCAAATGCTTTAATTAAAACATAAGTCATCTCTGAAATGTTGACGAGTGAAAGGAGGGAATTCTCGAACTTTCCATCACCTGAGGAAATAGTCGATGACAATGAATATTCAAGTTTTTGAAGCACGGCCTGACGGATACGGTCCTAGGACTACAGCCACCTTGCAACTAACACCGGACATTTGCCAATCAGATAACTGCCAGCTAAGACAACGGCCAAACTGGACAACTGCCATCCGGGCAAGTGCCACCTATAATTGACAACGTCCACCTAGGGCAATCGCTGTCCAGACAAGTTCCATCTAAGACATATTGCATCTCTGCATAATTGTTGTTGAAGCCATTTGAACTTCACAAGGTGCTGGTGCATAACACGTTTTTTCATTCTCCCACCACTTTAAAGAACCTTCACATAAATCTTAACATTTTTGTGTGGAAATGTCGTATCGACGCCATTACACATTCATAAAAATTCTTACTGCAGATCAGTGCAAAGCTCATTTTTTTGAGCCTTTTCAAAAATATTCACAGCAATTGCTCTCGTGCACATTATCGCATCTTATTCATTCCACACACTTGTTAAACCCGTTTTTTTTCAAACCCATCAAATCCACATCAGACCCACACGTTCATTTTAAGTTCTGTGCATTCTTTTTCTTCACCGTAGCTTTTGATTTGTGCTTTGCATGGCAGCAACAGCGATGTTGCAGCTCACATTTGCTGGGCTTTGTTGAAGCAATGGAACCATAGAAATGTGGTTCCCAACCGCCGTGCCGCAAAAACGCCTCTACGTGCAGCAACGCGATATAACAAACTGAATGTGATAACTTGCATGTGATGTGTAAAACGCATTGTCCCAGCAGCGTTTCTTAACCTTTTTCTACCTCAGCACCTCATTTGGTCACGTCTGCGCAGTCCATCACCCCCTACCATTGACTAACACCTGGTTACTATAAGGATAAAGTAAAGACAAGTGCAGTACATCATATTCCTTTTACCTGTGACCGCCACATATGTGACAATTCGCATAGCAATAATGCCGTACAGGGCAAAGCAGGCACCATTTGAATAAAAGTTATTTGAGTGTACCCATACAAACTGAATCGTTTCAAACGAAAATTTTCCTATCATAACACACTGCAACTTGATTTCAATGCATTACTATCAAAAAAAGATTGGTGCCTTTCGACATTATCCACAAATACTTGCGACAACCGACATTAATCATTTCTTTGCGTTGTAGTTGATTGTACCGATGATTTTTGACTTCAGACCAAAAACTTAACTGGGAAACACCGTTATCTAATATTAATGAATGAAACGTTTCATGCAAACAACATAAAAAGTTGAAAAACCAGACAAACCTCAATTTAAAGACAATACAGCCTGAAAGCAAACAACACACAGCAAGAATACGCAACACTCTGTCAAAACATTACAGTGGAATATTGTAAGTTCACTGTAGCAAACTGAGCAACTCGTCGTTGTTTTCTTCCTCACACTCACGCATTTTGTACTCATTTATGGTTAATCGTGATGCTTTTGGTGATATCAGAGCAGCCATCACTGCACATGCAAATACAAAAGCAGATTGGAAAACCAATACTGATAAACTTCCAAATGAGTTGAACAATACTCTGCCTATTTCTCCTATAAAAATGCTTACTGGGCCAACGAACACTGTTAACCACGCGCTGACAAATATTTCATCCATTGGATATGTATGCTGCGTAACAATTTCATACAAAACAACGATCAGAGCTTTGCTTCCAAAACCACAAAAAAAGTGACTTAGAAACAAAGTTGGCAGGTTGGCATACCTAAATGCAAGAGCAAAAGCAATAGTCGAAACAAAAGTAAGCACTGATGCAATATTTGACAAAATATAGTAATGTTTACAAATGTCGATTATTATTCCTGTTACCAGAATTCTAACACCAGCGCCAACAGTGTAAACGGCAAGGAGATAACCTCCAAATCTATCAGCATTTATTGAAAACAAATCTTTGGCAACCAGTCCCTCATCATATCCGCCATCATGATGTATTCTAATGTCACTATTTGTACCGTTATACCAAACACACAGCATGCAAGCAAAAATGATTTGTCAAAAAACAACTGTTTTGAAGTTTGAATAAATCCTAATCTTTGCTTTTCTTCTTTTTGAATTGATTTCATGTGTTGTGCTTTAGTTGGAGGAGTTGGTGGAATATCAGTTACGAATATTGGAAAAAGTAGAACGATAATAGCTGATAATATTAACATCACCGTATTCATTATAATCAGAAACTTTTTAATGTACTGCAATTGGTTTGCATTGACACTGTGTGAAACCAAGCTTGACTTTTCGTTTATAGCCAGAGTGGGTACAACTGTTCCTATTCCAACGCCAATGAACATTCCAACGGTATTAATAGCTATTGCTGTACCAACTTCATCTTCAGGAAACCAAAGAGAGGCAAATATGGAAGGGGTCGACATGAGCAAAACTGATGCAATGCCATTGAACATCTGTCCAGCGATAACTAGAGCAAACAGGTTATTATTGACCAAAGAAACTGTAGAGCACAGGAATGACAGTAACAAACTAGCAGTGGCGCAAATAACTACTTTTTTGAATCCAAATTTTTCTAGATGTATGATCCACAGCACTGGTAGAAGCATAACAAGACGAGAAACATAATGTGTGAGAGTAGCCCAGTCGACTTCCGCGTAAGTGATTTTGAAGAAGCTCACGTAGAAGTCGTTGACTTGCCCAAAGTAGGCTTAGGCCACTGACATCAAACATTCACTCAAAGTTAAAGCAGCAAGAATCAACCATCGGCGTTTGTAAAGTTTTTCGATAAAGTTGCAATTAATATCCTTCACTGCTGTTTGTTAAAATTGTAACCTGAAAAAAACAATGAGCGTTTGGAAAGTCAGCAATAAAGCAAGTTGAACACATCATTGTTTTGAGTATTCGTGTATCAAGAACTAAATTTGTTTGTTGCATAATATTTGGTGGCTTACTTTAAGCTGAAGATGTTTGAAAACATGTGGATTTACTTAACTAACAAATGATTATGTGACTAATGTTTCGCTGAGTGTCAATAAGGCTTTGCTCATGTAAAAATTAATTCAAGGTTTGAAACATAATGCTCCGATCCAATTTTGTCATACGTGAGGATTGTAGGTACCATATATGTATTGACACTCAGAGAAACATTAGTCACATACTCATTTTGACTTGTCATCACATAATCATTTTCACTCTCCAGTCACATGATCATTTTCACTCTCCAGAAACAGCAATGACATCCTAAGCAGTAAGTAAATAATCACCAAACGATCAGCACGCGTTAGAACTAGATGTTTTCGGGATGGAGTTGCTTATCATTTACGTCATTTTTGTGTAATATTACAATTTCTGTAAGTGTGTCCTACTACAGATGAGATCGTAGCAAAAACGCTTTTGTCCACAAGGAAGACTTTTCGATACGATCATGAATCATAGGTTTTGTGATTTGTTGATCTGAGATTGTTCCATCATTTCTATATCAGTAAGGAATTGAAAAGACACCAGCAACGGGACCATGAAGGAAAGAACACTTTAAGAACGGTAGCTCGAAGTGTTTTTCCATAATAACACGCTGAAATATCGCGTCAGAGAATCAATGAAGATACCATAAGATGAAGACTTTCATGTAGAGTTAAAGACTAACCAAAAGTAATGAAACAACACAAATCCCTCATTTGTCATGCTGTGAAGCAAATCTCTTGCAGACGTTGCCCAGAAACAAAGAGAAATTGCTGACATTCGCTATCCAGAAGACTACAAAAATGCTTAAAAGAACTCTACTTAAAGTTTCGCCACCTATCCATTCAGCAAGAACTTTCTTTTCAGGCTTTGATTCTGAGAACGCGTTTTAGCCATGTATCCGGTCCAGGCTTACTGCTTTACGCAGAAGAACGTTTATCGAGGCTGCCTTGTCAAAACAGACATAAACCTTACTGATTGATGTTTCGTGGCTTCCTTTCTTGCAAGCACGTTTATTTGCACCCTCTTCAGCCGTCATTCATTAACTTCTGCAAGAATGAGGACTCACTCACGCCCGACATTTTCACAATTCATTTACGGCAATACAACCCTCGGAACTTGTTATTTCAAATAGAAACATTATTTTTATTCGAAATGTTGCAGAGCTGTTCATGATGTTCTGTTTGTCAAACTTCAGTGTTGGTTGAAAAACGTATGTAGAGATAACCTTAATTTAACGAATTGAGCAAAATTTTAACTGAGCTTGAAAATAACAATTATGAATAAAGTTGCCTTAGGTGTTTCAAAGCAATTCAGTCATTAACGTAATGGATCTCCTGTTCACCACCACACGTTTCATGTAATGCGATTAGGTCTTTACTACTTTTCAACCTTGTTGAGAAGGAAAATCCAGGTCTATTTAGGAGGTAAACCATTGTTGAAAGTGTGTTCTTCTGGCAATTGTAATTGTTTTCCTCTTCTGATATTTTGTGATGTAAAGAAACCCAAACCTGTAAAATTTCACAAAGCATCGTGTATTGACAATTAATCAAGATAACGTTGGACGCCTTGGTTTAATTAAAAAGACCTGACAAATCGTTATGTCCACAAGGGTCCTCGAATTGTCCCTTCCTTAATACTAAGAACACAATCAGTGCGTTCCTGCGAGTGAATTTGATTCCACTTGGCCTCCACTTACTTTAATCACATTGAAAGTTGGCCCCCAGCCATGGATGCTCGCACTCTTTGGGATGCGAAACACCATTGTTGAGGGTGCGAAGAGCGTCCCTTTTAGTGACAAGAAATTGATGTATTGATTACTCTCGTGTGGATTTTTTTTCCTTTTGCAACGAAGTATAGTCACAAAAGTGACATTTGTTCAAACCTACTGTATATTTCACAATATTTAAAGGTTTGCGTAAGTATTATCTCCTGTTTGTTTCTCTTTGCGAGATTGTGGTAGTTTTTTTCGGGAATTAACTAGATATTGATATTGCCTTGTGACGTGTTCATTACTTTTCTGGACATTTCTAAGGTAATCTGATCGTAGATATATACGAGTGGATTCCGCATTTCATTATTCCCAGTAAAAAGTAGGTCTCACCTGCAAGCTACTGCGATTGCTACCTGACAGTCACATGGTCCGCATGATCATGTAGCTGGCTGGCAATCGCAGCTTCATCCCTTGCACCGGTAACAAGCGGAGCAGGTTACGACGCCTCAAGAATGGCGTCCCACAGGGATCCGTGCTGGAAGCCATTCTCATCAACATCTACATCTCTGATTTGCCAACCGCCGTCTCCAGCAAGTATGCATACGCCGACCATCTAGCAATTACGCATGCTGGTGGAGACTGGCAAACAGTGGAAGGGGTACTAATCAAAGACATGGCAACCGTAGGTGAATGCTTCCAGACCTGGAAGTTAAAGCTCAGCACTACAAAAACGGTGTCTGCAGTCTTCCATCTTAACAACAAGAAAGCTAGACATGAGCTGAAAGTCTACTACAATAATGAAATCCTGCATTTTTGCTCTGGGCCTAAATACCTCGGAGAAACGTTGAACACTGTTGCTATCATGCCGATAGCAACAGCTGGTATGTGAATGGAACGTCAAAACGTAGAACTGCGAGTCGAATGTCCAGAGTACTGAGCCAGGTTGCTTCGGGCAAGCCTAACGTATTTTTCATTTAGGTTATGAAGAACCAAATTTCAAGTACCAAATTTTCTATTGTCATGTCTATGGCAACACGGTTGAGGAAAATATGAAGTACCAACAGCTG
>JGI24158J21664_10012746_pt1 | contig 11123 bp, 7 predicted proteins | sample Ectturendosymbi3_FD_21664 | JGI IMG/M metagenome (IMG submission 21664)
GCAAATTTAGTACAAACAGATAAATGATAGAATATGCTTACCTTCACGAGTGGACATCCTCTTCTGGAGAATAGGATGCACCCAATATCTTCTCTTCCTGCTTTTCTTTGCAGGCGCTTGTAAAGCGGAGATACGCTCAAACGCAGCAACGCTCTGCTTTTTCCATACACAGACATTGTACAGTATTTGTTGTTTCAGCAAAAACTTAGCCTGCATCTTGTCACCACAAGCTTTGTGTCAATGCAGAAAATCGTTGCCATGCAAGCTTCACGCAAGAACGAGCACACTGTGCCACGCAAAGCAAGCTGTGCTTGAATGGAAACAGTCTCTCTTTGTGTGCGTGCTGAATCGTGCCGAGCCGTGCCCCAGTGGAAATCAGCCTTTACTCTTGAACTTGACTGATTTGTTGTGGTGCTTCGCTGCAACCTTGTGATTTTCGTGACGCCCTTCTGAAGTTAGAAGTGACAGCAATTATTACGTTTTGTTTTCTTGCCGCTGAGCACTCCAGCGACCGAGTTTAGGTGGTTACCAAAACATCGTCAAAGGACATTGTCCAAAATCACCACTTGTGACCTCTCAAGACAACAGAAAGACGTTGCTGCGGCTTTTAAGAGGACCACAATTGACGTAACTTGCCACTGCACAAGTGGGTAGCGCCCATCGCTTAGCAATGACAGCAGCAAACAAAGCAATGACCTGCTGCGGCTTCCATATACAGCTTCAGGACAGTTGCGTTGATTTTTTGCGACTTTTGTTCTGACAACGCCAGGTTTAACATGCGACACTTAAATGGCCTTTGTTTTCTGCGGCGTCAATCTCAGCACCTGGTAGTTTCTGCTGCTTGAGGCAAGAACAGCTGTATCAAACTGTTGAAAAAAATGGTTTTGTGCGTTGTTTGGTTAATGCATTCTTCAACTCATTTGATTAAACTACAATTATCATTGTGATATTAAGTAGTCTACTGAATGACTGAAAGTCAAAAGAAATTACGTAAACCACTCCATGCAGCAAGCTAAATGCTGTAGTTAACCTTTGTTTTGCGTTCAAAGCCTGTTACGGGTACACAGCAAGAAACAGAATTCTTGACAAAAAATGTTTGTGGTATTTTTTGGTATTTTCTCGAACAGCAACATTTGCATAGCGTGGAGAGACATTTCTGTGATGACTGATAGTAAACTGGATCAATTTTTCAAGGTTCACGTATGATGGAATGCGTAATGCAAGCAAATTTAATTTACAAATCCATTCGGTAGATGCTAGTGTCGTGTCGCTGCATATTATATTGTATAGAGTTCTTGTCCATACCTCGAGTTTACGTTCGATGAACTGCGCTTGTTTCACTCGTTCCTGGTCTTGTCAAATCTGGCTCTAGCTTTTGTTACAGGTCAGCAGTTGTGGATTTTAGTCGATCAGGAATCGATAGCGCTTGGCTCACACAGGTGAGGTTCGTCAACACCGAAAGGTTACTGAAAAATTTATGTGGCAATTCTCAGAGAAAAGCAGGTGTCAAGCTACACATACTTTCTGCTCCTCGCACTCATTACCGGGGGCAAATTAAAAGTCAGTGATATTTTCCACACTGGTGCTTCAACTCAATCTTCAAGACTTCAGGCTCCAGACAACGCGTGCCTCTAAAAGCACGAGTTGAAGTTTTGAAATTCGAAAAACAACATCTGAATGGTCTCTGCTCTGGCATGTTAAAGCGTTTTGCTTTAAACTTGAGACAAGGTTTGCAAAAATATATTGGCAAAACGCGTTACTGAGAACACCGTGGTATTTTACACCTCTGCTCGTTTAGAAAAACAAGCCTCTGCTTTTTTAGTCCCACCTCAAACCTCTACTGAAAGTAGGCCTAAATTTGCTGTTCAACGCTAAAAACTTCCTGCAGCTCTGGAATCCAAAAACGATTTGAATAAAAGAGTAAGGCCGCCCCGAAACCCTCCGACGACACTCGATGAGGCCTCGGTCTTTCGGGAAATGTGGCGGCAGCCAAACGAAAATGCCCTCAAACTCTAGCAAACACATAAACCACTCACATGTTTCAAATTTTGCTGAGTTGTTTGGGCGCTTGTGGGATGCGGTGCTTTTGCGGTCGCGGGCATCTGGCCTTGTACCTCTTGAGTCAGTCGAGCAGCTAAGGCAGGGGTACTCACACTTTTTCAGCATCCGAGCTACTTATAAAATGAACAAGTCAAAATGATCTATCTACCTACTACAAAAATGCAAAACATATATTTATTAATAAATATATTGAGAATTATTTTTACATTGCATATTGGTGTACCTTTCATACCCGCATGAGCCCGTATTGCACAACACAACACAATTAACTATGTACATTTTTTGAATGTTTGTCCATCTGCGCTCAGCCGATGGCGCTTTGGGATGGACGTGTCTGTCCACCAGCGAAGGTGATAATGCCATGCAATCTACCCACAGTACCTTTGAGATCGACTGGTATAGATCGCGACCGGCGTGTTGAGCACCCCTGAGCTAAGGGCATGGGAATATTCACTCCAAATCGAATTTCCATTTGTCTGTTCCCAGATTCGTTAGGGTTGGCGATTGTGATTCCAACAATAATAGAGCACTATATTTAGACCACTGCTTTTGCTCCTTAGGCTACTTCGCACGGAACGTGCGGGCAGGTGGCATTTACCGAGCGAGAGACGGTACCGCTCGCGACGGCACACTGAGCTTCGCAGTAATTGCTTCAAACACGGAAGCAAGGCGGTTGCGGCTTCAAGCGATTTGGCACAATTAGTTTAAAGGTGTAATTTGTGTGTTCATGTGCGCACAGATATGTTGACGTTGGTCGGCCGTTACCGCAACGACACGGAACCGGCGAAATTAGTTAACTCTGCTATTAGAGGAATAGTCTTGCAAGCGGTGTTCGCCTCGTACTTGGTGCTGCGATCCGCGTGGGAACCGCATTTTTGGCCGTTCAAAGCAATCTGGGCGGAAACCTCGCACGCCTTGTCATTGCGCGGTTGATTTTTTTCGATCTCGGTTTGGCTGCGCGGTTCTACAGCACAGCTTCGGTTTTCCCGAAGCTTGGCAACTTTCAAGTATCTTACACCTGCCGAAGTGGCGAAACCAAGAAGAACCGACGGAATCCACGAAATCACAGGGTGTTGAAACCGCTTGAGAGAGGAAATATAGACAGAATCTGATTGTCGTACATCCTATAACTAAAAAGTGACTGAGTGGTACGTTTGAGAGCCCCTGTTCATACGTTAATCCGATAAAGTCTAATTTCGAGGCGACGGAAGTCCGGAGACTAGAGCGAAAAGCCTGAAAGAATCTTTTGATTTTTGCCCCGAATGCCCTGTCTACGTTTTCACAGCTTTGTGCCAGCAGTTAGTTGCATTGTAGCGTCATCGTACACGTACCCTGTCCACGTGGGCGTCGGAAGGGGGTGGGGGGTCCAAGGTCCTGCCATGGATTTTGAAATTTGACATTTTTCTGTTATATATTTAGAAAAAAGACAAAAAAAGGTCGTTTTCTTAGTTTCGAGAAGGAAAAATGAAATTTCATCATATTTGGCCCACCCCTGGAAAAACTTTTATGGTTTCCTGCGGTAAAATCTGCTAATGGCCCCCCTTTGAAAAAATCCTTCCGACGCTTATGCCTGTCCATCATTTGCAGTTACAAATAGATATCAGTGTGACACGCTGCTTACCGGTTCCGAACACGCGACTTTCGAGTCTGTAGCGCTTTTTAGGGAATTCGGTCGCTAAGGAGGAAATTCGGTGGCTAAGGACACATGATCCAAACGAGCCTTTCCTGAACGAAGATGGGTGAGATTAGATACACTTTTATCCACCGTGTTTACCTGTTTGTGCAGCTGTCAGCTGCTGAAGGAGTTTTGTCTCGTATGAAAATCGGTTGTGAGGTTACCATCATCCTTTAAACACAGTGGTCCTCAACGGGTCCCCAGGGACTTCTAAGTTGTGCCTGTGAAAAATCTGATACGCCCCAGGAGTGTCAGAGTTTTTTCTTTTAACCTCCTTGCCACAATAAGCCAAGATAATGATCCCCAGGTCAATATTTTTAGCAATAGGGGTCCACGGGGTTGAACCACTGCTTTAACAGGCAATGCTGGCCATTTCTTTTCCACCCTTGCCCTTTTCAAAGGCTTGCAATATATTTGCAATGCGAGTTGTTGATTTATTCTTTCGTCACAAGGAATGCTGTATTTCGAGCCAGAGGTTCGAAAACGTTTCAGCAAGAGGGCCGCGTCAGTGGGTCATGGGAAATCTCTTTCTCTGATAACCTGGGCCCATCAGAAAAATAGGTTGCAGTTATGCTGCTCAAAACCTACAGTATGTTCCTTTTCGATTCTTTTCAACAAGGCTAAACTATTGGTATTGAAGAGCCTTGCGACGCTGCGTCAATTTGATGAGGGAAGCCGCATACTGCATTTAAACACCTGCTCGCCACAACGCATAAGAACCTTGTGCGGTCAGTCATTCTTGAAACAGCTGGCTGTATGGCTGCAAACCCATCGGTATAATTGGTTTCCTTGCAGCGGTCAAAAATTCCAGTTAAACAGCTCTAATTGATGCTTCTGCTCTAAAGCAGATTAACCAGCAAAGATATTCAATGAAAACGCAAATTCAAAGAAGCTGAACCCTATCATAAAATCGCACCGTGCGTCAGAGGCGTCGCGCTCGACCGCAGCGATCCGGCATCCGGCGAGGAACAGTAAGCGTTTCAATCTCGTGCCGAAGGCGACATTTTCGGGTAATTTGAGCAGTCTCACAGCTTGCAAATGAAGCCTGAGCGCGGAAATCTGGCTCGTTCGAAGTTCGCTAGACGTCGTTTGGACGCATGTTCCGACCTGGCCGTTAACGAGACGGTTTTAAAGCGACACATGTCAAGTGACAAATCGTTTAAAGTGCTGGACAGGGCGGCTTTAATGACGCACGTGTCGAATTGAAACAGACGCGGCTAAATGTCAGCAACCGAAACATGACAATTAAAGATATTGGCAACCGCTTTTTAAAGCGGTTTTTGTGTTTCCTGATAGACGCGGTGGAAGAGCAATGTCGCTTGCACGGCCCAGTTGCGAGAAACATCGGTCGATTTTCTTGGAAGACGCTTGAAACAGACCTGGTGTTTACCCTTGACAAGCGGTTGTTTGCGGAGCCTGGCGGCGAATATCAGCTGAAGAAGCTCCGGTCATTTTCCAGGCATTAGTGCTTTCGCTTTGCCAGGGCAGGGCGCCAGCAAAGTTGGCGTCTGCATGCGGCAATCAAATCAACTCGCTTGTGCTTCTTTCAAGGCTCGAGCAATGTTTGGTCAAAGCAAAAGTTCATCGCCGAGAAAGGCAGACAGCAAACCACCTGTTCTGGCGTCGAAACCTTCAGACAAAAGTGTCCAAGCTGATATTTTGCGGATAATTTGGCGACTTTTGCAGCTGAACGGAAGTAAATTTCGGCACAAAACCTGTAAAAGACCCAATAAGGGATTTTTTCACAATCAAAGATTTGAAATCCTCATTTTGTGTTTCAAAAATTGGGTTTGATATCACAAAAATAAAAACGGAAGGTGAGTTATCTGTTCTTAGTCAATTAGATTACTCTGTTTACGACCCGTAAATTCGTTTAATGAAAATATTGAACTTTCTCAAACCATCGATACGCTTTTTCAAATACGCAAAGAAAAATTTTCAATTCTTTATTTTCAGAACAGAGTAAGACGTAGAGAAGTTGCGGAGTTGTATTAGACAGCACGAAAGGCGCTTGCGTTGGCGTGTGTTTAATTCCCAGCTTGTATATATAGATAAACTCGATTGTTATGTTTGTATGTAAAGTGTTGCTATACTGAGCTTCACACACAGTAATTTATGAGATCTTCGGCTCGGATCCTGCTTCTTGCATTTCTCACTGATTTTCGTCGATAGCGAACGTTAAGTGCATTCCCGAACCGCACAACGTGACAGGCAACGCTTGATGAGGGAGAAACGTAGTTTTCCGTTGCAGCGGCATTCACGCTCAGTGCCAATCAACGATCGCCAGTTGTTTTCCGATCGGACGAAACTTTGCTGGAAGACTTCGCTCTCGGCCAGCGAAGGCCGGGTGTCGGGTGGAGGAAAACATTTTCTGCGAGTGATCGCTCTCGAGAAGTTTTGAAATCGCACGCGAGTTCACGAAACCTGCGTGACGTACCTCACGTGTAATGCATATCAGCGGGTCACGTACGCCAATTCGGTCCCAGTTTGCTAAGGGTTTTATTTAGCGCCGAGCTTGGTCCAAAGCAGGTAACGCGGTGCGAAACCGCTGTTTGAATGTACTCGGCAGTCGGCGTCATGCCCTGTTTGAGCAAACTAGTGTTTGTGTAAGGTGAAAATTGGACGATTGATGTGCGATGGTGTCTTTTGATAATCCCGTCACGGCACTCGGCCAGTGCGGGCGCCTCTGCTTTAAGGCGACGCCAGCTTTGATACCGTATGGTTTGTGTCACGAGACCGAGAGCCCTTTCGAGTGTCAATGGCAAAGAAGGGACTTACCCGCAACAGTTTCTAATTAAAGCCTCATTGAAGTTGTTTCCTGATTTTGCGCTCGCTCTGACCTCACGCAAGAGTGTTTAGTGCCAGTTATAAACTGCTCTTGAAACATGAGAACACGTCGTGGGGTTGTGAAGGATAAACGATGGTGGCACTCGTGTACTCTTAAGAGCTTGCTCCTTTGGAGCAGTCAAAAGCAAGCCTGTTTCGAAACCGATGCCGACCCTTATTATATCTTTGCGGTGGCGCGATTAGAAAAGCTTTGATTTTGGAAACCCGGCGACGGGCCAGCACTTGCGTCGAGGACAGTGGGGACGAACGCCCGTCAGAGAAGTGTCGACCGACGTCAAACGCTTTGATGGTTTTGGCGTTTTCGTATTTGTGTCGCCGTCGGGGCAAGTGGAGACGGAAGTGAGAAGAAAAACATATGCAGGCTTGGGGAGGGCGGGTTTCTGTGTCGGCCGCTACCACCGGTGGTGAGCCGGCTATTTGATTTCTTGCTAACAAAGAGGAAAATTATCATTGTGACCAGTTCGCAAACTGTCACTGACCTCTAGTATCTCAAACGCAATCTGAAGAAAACAAATCAACTGTGATTATTTCCAGGTAAACGTACAGGGCGTGTTAGAGGGAACGACTTGTTTTGCTAACAAACGAAGAAGTAAAATTGCTGACAGTTGCAAACGTGTTCCCATCACGCTGACGAAAAAGGAATCGATCTGTGATGTAACAATACAGAACCGCATTTGATTTCGTAGCTAACTGCGGTCTGTTATTCCTGGTTTGGAAACAGAAATCTGACAAAAGCAGTTGCACGAGCAAACTTATTTTCTTGGTTTGCTACCTCATATGCAGGTGACATTGGCCCAAACAAAATAGCATACGTATTTGCTACGAGGCAGTTAAAGTACTTTGTGTTATACCGCCCTTCACGTTTACTTTAACTTGATAAACTTTTACGTCAAACTTTGAAAAAAAGCGAGCAACTCGAGTATCTTCGTCGGAAAAGAGTTTTGATTAAAAAGTGGCTCTTTTATAGAAAAACGATAACTGGAATAAACTCACAGTATTGGGAAGTTTGCAGAAACGTGGAAAGAATTCTTGTCTACACTTTGCGATGATGCTTTGCTCTAACGCGTAAAAAAACAGAAGGCAGTCCAAAGAAGGCCGAGCAGAGATAGGTTAACGCACCTCGAGTGCCTATACCTCTGATAAGATGCCAGCGCATGTTTGAAAATAAAATCTCTTGTGAAAACGACGCGAAAATCTTGGCCCGTATCCCACTGAACTTGTTGCGCAACCGTATCCAGACATTTTCGGCCCTACTCGCATCGTCTTAATCTTCAGTTTGGTCAGAACGCGCGGTTCTTTTGCGGCGAACGCTGCGCCCCGGGCTCTCATTTAAACATCGAAAAGAGTTGTTAACATTTAAACTCCGTCTGTGCTTTCACCGGCCAGCATAATCGGGAATGCCCGAGGCAGCCGCTCTTCTCCGGTTTAGCCTCGTCTCACTATCCGATAAAAATCGTGCGTGGGTTCTCGAGGAGGTTATGTTTACATACCGCGGTTAATGCTCGAACTGCAGCGCTTGCAAGTCGAATTATCTGCGACAACATCTCTATTGTTCGATTTCTGATTTAGTCTGCAGAGGCCGAGAGTGCATTTCGCTCGTCTTCGGCATTTCGTGCACAGCGTGCTTTCGCGTATGCCTTCCGAACTCACGAATTTAGTGAAAAGTGCGTGCTTGCCAACTTACCTTGGCAATACTTTCGACAATGCGAATTGCGTTTTCCAGTGTTTTTGCAAAAAAGACATGCCGTCAACTGTGAATTTTCAAGATAAGCGCGTGTGCTTTTACGCCTCGGTGGACAATTCATATATTCTTTCCGGACGCAAAAGCGCATTGAAAAAACACTCCTTAGCTGCGTTCTGTTTCATAAATAGATCGAAGCCGGGGCTGGGTTTCAAGGTTAGAGTTTAATTTTGTTTTGGCGTTCAATTTGCTTCCGTACGTCATCGCTGTCAACGGCACACACCCTTTAATAAGTGGCGGTCCTAATCAAACCTTTGTAACCATCTGTTTTACGTTCATTTCTGCACTCCCACTTTGTGTAACCCCTAATGAGGGGTTTCAAGTCATGCAATTTTCAAATGATGCGTTTGGTTCAGCCTTTCTTAGACTCAGTCCTTTGAATTATCATCAGTACTTTTTCAGCTCCCAGAAAACAACTACTCACTGGAAGCTACTTTTCATCGAGAGTGGACTGCTGAATTTAAATTTGTTTGGATGCGATTAACCTTCGCTGCAAAGATAGTTTCAATCAAAGGCCTGACGGCAGATACCTTCTCGGACAAGAGTCTCCTGTTTTTCCCACAACTTTCGGAGAAATTATTTTTAGCACAGAAATGCTTGTTTGTTGGTGGAAACATGAGAATAACAGCATGACTGTGGAAGTTTGCTCGATCAGCGCATGCCGCGCCTCCTCTTTTCCCTGGCGCAAGCAGAGCATTTGCACTGGGTAGAATTTGCGTTTTGCTGAATGCCATACCAGTGACGAACAGTGCAATGCAGAACGACGCAGTGGGTTCAGGCCCGTCGCCAGGATTTAGCAGCAGGGGGCCAAAGCCACAAGGGGGGAAGGCACATTTTTGAATGTAATATTGGATGTATGCAGCGACCGGGGGGCCAAACATGAAATGGAGGGGCACATGTTTCAAATGGGGGGCCGGGCACCAATGGCCCCCTGTTGGCTACGGCCCTGAGTCGGTTGTTGAAAAACTTTCGAAAACCAACAGTTTCCCAAGTTTAAAAATTAAACTTAAACTTCAAGTTTAACGATTTTGTTACACCCGTTTGCTTCATCCAAACCTGAGTTAAGGCAAATTAAGTGAACAATGCCCGCAATTCAGTGAATAGCAGGTAAGCAATTGCCAAATGAATTTTATGCTTGCAGAAAGCTTAGTTAATGTTTGCAATCGGTTTAAGTAGCTGTTACAGCAGTGCTGTGCACGTACGGGNTTTTGTTGGATAGTTTTGTGTAATCATACAAAACGGCTGGCTATACCAACTCACAAAAGCTTTTCTTCCCCTTTGAAAAAACTAAATATTTGATTTTCTGAGCTGGAATTGCCCTTAACTACTTCAGCGAATGCTTTAAATATTTGCCTGATTCTTCATGCATATAGTTTTCGAACAGTTGGAAGTTTTCAGGAAGTGCATTTCATCCACAGGGGCAAGAGTTGCTTCATTGGCCTCTCACTGCAACGTAATTTCGAGTCATTTGTTGCGTCACAGATCAATTCTCGCTGACTGCGAGTCGTGCGTGATCAAAGGTTAAATTTGCCTGTGTTTAATGGAACCAAACGTGAAACTAATTTTTTCCAATGCTCGTCGCAATCGGACGAACTGCAAATAAAGTTCAACTTCAACGAACTTGCTGGTGGGTCTTTGATCTAAAAAAGCTTTTTATGTGTATAGAAAAACCAACTCATCAGCAGATCACTTTTTTGACGAGGAACCGGCGTTCCCTCTAAGAAAGATTTATCCTGAGCAAATGTTTTTTTAGTGCGCGTGCAATTGCGCAACCATGTGGTAGATACACAACTAGTGAAGCGTACGATATACGATATGCGAACGATATTAAATTTGGAATGCTGCAAGTGCACGTGAATGAGATTCCACTGCGCAAATGGTATGGCAGTACTGCGCAGTTGCGCGCCGTAGAGAGAACATTGCTAGGAATATTATTTTCCCCAGATACTGTGTTTGTTACAAAAATGAGCTAAGCGTGAAATCTTCCACTTTATTGCGGAAAAATGTTACACTGAAAAGATAAACGTTTAAGCCTGGTTTTGAAAAAGTGAATAAAGCGATGAACTTCGGGAGGTATAGCTTTCGCAATAAGTCGCTCAATGTAAAAAATTTTGAACACATTTTCGTTGTAATTCCTTCACACTGGTTCGGAAGTAATGCCTGTTTTCAACCACATTTCGACACAAATGAATTTTCGCATGCTTCATATCATGTTTCCCAAGGGCACGGGCCTTGGACGGGCCTTGGGCCTCTGCAATGCTTACGACACAAAGGTGATGAACTATCTTAGCTTCTAAAAAGCAACCTTCAACCCTTCAATGCTATCGTTTCTTTTTTGTCATGTTAATGATATCGTCGGGTCTGCCAGACCCGGTTTTCAAAATTGAAAAAAAACAACTTTTCCTTCAACTGCAGTTTATCACAAAAACTACACTGAAAATACAAGTCTCACTGAGTAATTTGAGCACTTACAAAGTTACTTTACTCTAATATGGTACGATTTTTGATGAAAAGTAAGTAGACCAAATATAGCGAAGGTGTCAAACATGCCTAAAATTAAATTGCTCAAAAAAAAAAAAACTATGGGCGTAAACAACTTCTTTTGTATACTGCTAACACGCCCATAGAAGCAAGCCCTGAGCGAGTTCGAGCTTTTTACAGCCTCTGCCCCCATAAACCATATAGTGGGGTTATGCGCACCCCACCGTCGGGTCTGCCAGACCCGAACTCGTGACGAACTCGCTCCCTTGCAAAATCTAGAAGAGGGTGGATTACCGCAATCGCACCTATTGAAGCTAC
>JGI24158J21664_10012750_pt1 | contig 11122 bp, 7 predicted proteins | sample Ectturendosymbi3_FD_21664 | JGI IMG/M metagenome (IMG submission 21664)
TCATGGCATGTGAACTCTATTGTTGCTTGCTGCCACAGTGCGAAGCTTTGCGCATATGCCGCTCGGGATTTCCGATCGCAACAGGGGAAACCGCCCGGTTGCCCCCAAAAACGTAATCCAATAAGCAACACGAATTGCGCTGTCATAGTATTCCCAACTTTTCCAGACCTTTCGAAAGATCTGTTGTGTTGGCGCGACCGAATAAGGATTGATGCTTTTCATTGATTGTATTTTAAGAGCTCAAAATCCTTACTCCGTAGGCGAAATATACAGCCTACTTTGTCATAATCATAAAGTCTGATTCTTGGCTGTGAAAGGATTCTTTTTGATAGACAGTATTGATGCTTGGAGATTTTACAACAAATGTTAGCAGAGTTCTTCGATGTGAAAGGCTCAAAAACTGTTGTTTGCTGCATTTGTCAGACATTTGTAGATTTGCAATTTTTCTAAGGTTGTGCGCAAATGCTGTAAAAATGGGTGTTGATTACGCAAAAATTTTTGACACAGTTTTCGAACTTTGTCCGACAGAAATTGCTGCAAATATAAAATGTTTCTAAAAATTTTATTTCCGTCGACACCTGTGATGTAATGCTGACTTGAACTGGGTCCAATTGTTGCTTTTTGCGACGTTTCAGATCCCAAAGTTGGGGAACAGCTTATAGCTATCGTCGTCAGCCCAGTTCATCGACCTTAAAGCTTTCGTAAGGTCTTTCAACGAATACAAACCGACTTTCAAGAAGATAAATGCATTGCAGGGTTTTCAGTTGGCTTCAATCATGTTGTATCACCGACACACCAACACGAAAGCATGTGCTCAGTTTCCCCCATCATCGAAATCCCAATACAATAGTGAGCTTTCCCGCCATCGACTTCTTTGAATTAACGGTTTTATCTCCACTGCAGACCTACTTACCAATGAAGTCTTTTACTACGTTTTTAACCTTAATGCATCACTGCATACACTTGAAGATCCGCTTTGCCTTCCAGGTGTCAAACTGCGGTGCACTCCCGTCTGTGAATACTCTCTCACCGGTGTTGAACACTTTCCAGTTACATCCCTGCTCCGGCCATAATAGTGAAGGCAGCATGATTGAGCCTGTTCAAATGCCTGGCACAATTCCGCCACAGAGTGTATTGATTTCCAGCCTAATTGCTACAGGTATACCGTGAGGTCTTTATTGTCTTTTACATTTATAAAGTAGCGAGCATTTTTCAGTTTCACAAGGCACTTGGGATCCAGCCGTAAGTTTAAAAAATAAATAAAATTACGTAACAGAATTGAACAAAAGTTGCCACCACTGACACCCACATTGGCTTTAAGCCGCAACATGGGATTGAAATACCGTATATACTCGCATATAAGCCGATCTCGCGTATAAGCCGACCCTTAAAAACTGCCCGAAAATGAGGAATTTTGCAAAACCTCGCATATAAACCGACCACCAAAAAAACCATGGTGTGTTGTTTGGGCTAATAACAAAAGAGTATCTATAGGCGTGATTATGTTGCATTTTATTTGAGGTGTAGTTAAAATTGATATTGAAATTGAGTTGTAGTTTGTTGGAACTAACTTTATTTATTGCAGTCTCAATTTTTATGGCTGTATGTATGACTGAATAGTAATATCGCTGATATTGCGTGATCTAAGAAGTTGCGTCATGTCAATTCGTTTGTGTGAGATCAGATTTATGCGCATATCAGCCGACCCCGTAATTTTGAATGTATTGTGATTATGCTTCTGAATGTATTGTGATTTGAATGTATTGTGATTATGCTGAATGTATTGTGATTATGCTGAATGTATTGTGATATAAATTCTGAATGTATTGTGATTATGCTGTTGAGCATGAAATTGTTTTTAACTGTATCAAGATAGTTGGTGCAGTTTTCTCCCTAAAAACTATAAATAGCAACACCAGCTGTATCCCTCAATGGCGTACGTGTGAAGTTCACCACACAATTCAAAATTTTTGTGTATTACTTTATACCCAACCGAAGGATGACAACGACAATCAGAGACAAGCAAAATCTCTCCAATTGCGTAGCAAACAAGCCCAGGTACACCTTCATAAAGTGCTCTGCTGCAGTTGAAAACACCCTGTTTCGTATTTTTGCATGCCTATTGCCTATATATGCCTGTCAGTTATGGTGCAAGTCGGCAACAAAAGAGCCATTCTGCTTCATTTTCCAGCCAATATGACCGGTGGGGAGCCACAAAGCGTTGATACCGTTATATTTTTCATGCAACTTCATATGGACATAAGCTAAATCGTACTAAACTTAATTCTAATAGTAATCATAATCAAATGCAAATTTCAATTTCAATTTTTGTCAAATCCAGAGAGAGCCACTTCAGAGGCCTTAAACAAGAACACTGGGTTGCTGTAGCGTAAATCACACAGGGATCCAGTAGTGTGAGAGAAATCAAGGGCAATCTGACATCAAAACTTTGAAGTCAACAGCTAACAGAGAAAAAGAAACAAGTAAAAGATAAGTCAGATGGGGTGAACAGTGGCGCTCAGAGGCATGCAAACTGTTCCGATCAAAGTTTCAAATACTTTGCAACGCATTTATCATGAGATCGACAGCCAATTAATTTTCCTGAATTTTAAAGCAGGATTTGGCGATTAACGTTTTACCAGTTGTATGTCTTACTTTTTGTATTCTTGGTTTGCACACATTGCCTGCATACTGGAACAAGTAAAGAAATCCTTGGGCGCCAAGAAGCACACGGAAGGTTGTCGTTGTTATGCAAAAGCAATGCTGATGAGACGTACACTGGTACAGCGTATCAACAGCATATCTGTTGGTCACTCTCATACAGGAGCGTTAATATAATTGAGGAAAAACGAAGATTTGTAAAAAGCATCAGACATTTGAAAATATCGGATAAAAAAGTTAGATGAAGATACACAACGTAAAAAGCGGTACAAATTATATTTATCAATTAGGCATCAAAGTCGTGACACGATGGCTAACTTGGTGTGGGGGAACACTTACATTTCTGGGTACAAGGGCGTACTCAAGGGGGGTTGGGGTTAAAAGCCCCCCTTGAGCTTGATATTTTACAAAAACTTTATTACCTGCGCAAAGGAGATTAATTGTTTTCGCGTACTTTTTGCTTATTAATTTGTCGACTTAATGCAAATACCACGGAATGAATTTGCATGCAAATTTGAAGGAACATTGTAAATGGGCCAAAAAGCAATAATTAGGGTTTGGTGGGAATCTGGATTATCGTCTGCATCCAGTAACCATCTCCCCACTTTTTGCAGACCTTTCCCACACTACGCATGTTTAAGATTGTATTCCGCGATAGTTCACTAATCTTTATCCAAAACAATTGTCTTTATTTTGTCTGCTATGGATGATCAGCGTAAACTCCGCCAAAATGTTGGTTTAGAAAACATGAATATGACATCAAATTATGACGTCACAAACAACGAACACCAAATGCAAACGACACCATACACCACTGAATGAACCCCCCCCCCTTCCCATGAAAACTTTCTGCGTGCGTCACTGTCTGGGTATATGCGTAAGTCGGTAGGTATTATTGCATGCAGCTTGTAAGCGCTTGATACTAGTCTGTGTGTATTTGCTTCACAATTGGCAAGCATACATAGGCATGCAATAGGGACGTAATACTCGTAAAGATTTTTTTACTGCAGGAGAACACTGATCGAAAGTGCCTCGGAGCTTGTTTGCAGTACAGTACTGAGTATAGCGATTTCACTTGTCTCTGAACATCATCATCATCCTTCATTGGGGCATTTAGCAACACACCAAAGTATTTCACTTGGTCAAAAATTTGTACACGCACACCGTTCAGAAAAACATTTGATGGAGCAGGTTGATTATAATTTTGGGGGCAAAAAAGAACACCAATACTATTTTCATAAAATATCTGTGCTTATTGATAAACATACTTTTCCTCAGCCTCTTTGTCATAAAAAATGTTTGGGGGTACATGCTAATTTATCGAAATGCTGATGGGGTATATGGTCAGGTAAAGTTTGGGAACCCCTGATCTAGCGCTTATGCATGACGATGTCCGAATGAGATGCTGTTTGTGCTTTGCTTCAGCCTTTGTCCACCTTCAGTATTGACCGTGTCTACCAAACAACACCTACCCTGTGATGCGTCGTGACTAAGTATTTTTGTACTTTTGTGTGTTCTTTGGACTGCACCTGTGAAATGGACCATGTGTTTGAACCAAACACTTGAATAAAAAGTAAAAAATAAATAAAAGGACAAAAAAATTATCAAGCGCAAGCGTTGGTCGTAAAGGCTAGTGGGCGTTAAACCATAGCCAAAATGTAACCTTGATCGTTGCCAGTGGAGAGACCACTGAATTGGTGCCGCTCATTTGTAAGCAGCAATGACCTTTTTTAGTTTTTCGTTGTATGTGGCTCTAACGATTTTATTTGTGGAACCTCCAGCAACCAAAACCTGCCGACACGCCTGCACTCAACTTTGAAGGTTGTACATTTATAAAGCACAGCACATTTTTTAACAGTGAACTGAATGAATAAGACCGGCTAAGTGGTCCAATGGGTTGTACAAGTCCAACAAAGTTGGTAGCCTTGGTTCGATACCCTATCGGGTCATACCAAAGACGTGAACAACGGGGGGAAAGATAAGGTTAACGCGCGATGCTGCCACTGACCAGCCACCAGTTCCTCTAAGAAAGCAGCCGCGTGGCCCCCTGAGAATGGAAGAGAAGATCTGCCCCCGTGACGACTCGTAACACTCCGAAACGAGAACAAAAGCGAGTATAATGAAACTGAACTGAAATAACAGAGCATCGTTTTCCTAGTGGAAGCCATTCTTTACTGCCAGAGCACCGGATGGATCACGTTGCCGCGCATGTGGAGAAGTGAAATTCATTTCACTAACGGATGTTCCTTTTTTCCTTCAATTCTAATGCAGTGCTTCCCACCCTTTTGAGGCTGGCAGAACCCTACAAAAGGGAAATATAATTTGCGGAACCCAGTGGAGAGCCCATAGCAATTTGCTTTAAAGTTTGATGATATTTTGAAAATGCAATTTTAATGATATATTGAAAAACGCATTAGCTCGCGGCACCCCTGAGTATCGTAAATGGCACTCTAGGGTGCCACGACACCCCGGTTGGGAACCACTGTTCTAATGTGCTGCATTGAAACTGTTTCTCAGCACCTGCGTCATCTACGCAGCAACCTGTGCCGGTGTTCACACCCCTAACACCAATCCGACCATCTCAGGCACAAGGTTTGGCGCCAAGGCATGACTTGCCAGAACATCTCACGGTAGAACAGCTTCATCACAACACAACGCACGGTAAGTTGGTTCAGTAAAAAATCTGCGTTTCGAAAAACGGCAGTCCGCTTGGGCTAATCTTAACAATAATGCCTTTTTCGGGTTTTTGCCCGACGCGAGCCAGCCGACGATTTTAGACTTAACTGCTGCGAAAATATGAATGATTTAAGTTACGTTAACATGTTGTAGGATCTTTTCTTTCGAACCACGCCTACCAGCACGTCGCACAATTAAAGCAAGATTTTTCAGCTTTTCACCAAGATCCTGGTGATTATACAGATCACTCGAGCATACAACAGGTTAGAAGGGAAATTCAGATTTTTTTTAAACATTTACTTCGTATGAAAGTTGGTTTTGCTGAAACTCCGTCCGCAAATAGCTGCAAAGTTCGTGTTAATTACTTCAGTTAAATCTCAGGTTTNAGCGAAACTTTCAATTTCAAAATATAACCGATACCACCGACAAAAATCTAAGTTGGCTTTATAGGATTAGAAAATATACGTTGGTCAACCAACAACTGACGACGTACTCAGCACAGCCATGGACAAATAATACAAAGTTCAACAATGCGCTGTGCGACAAACTACGAAACAAAAAATTTCGCACTTGTTACGATATCAACACAAGCGTAGAACATGATAAGAAAACCAGAGAGTCTTCGAATTTCTTAACTATATAAATGCCACTTTTTGAAAGCAAGAAACGTACCCATACTCAACAAAGGATCTAGGAAATTGATGGAAAACTGCTGCCTGAACGACTATCATGCCTTATTTCAGAAAACGGAACTATTGCTGAAACTTCACGCCCATTAAAAGCATGCTGCAAAAGTTATAACTTAGCTGATGCCCTCTTTCCTGATTTTCCCCTTCTAACACCAAGGTTGGATTCGCCGTTACCCGCTCTGCGTTTAGAGAAATATTTCATACTGTATCTGTGTAACAAGTCTCTTGAGCCATTCGGGACCTTTTCAAGTTAGTACTCTAAAGATTCTGTATTGGTGCATCAGGAACTTTGCAGCGTTTGACATATACAGCTATAGTTTTTTGTTGCAGCGACCCGCTGAGGTGATCGCTCCCGTTTCAGCAAGCGAGAACTCTGAAGGAAGCCAGTTAAATGCAACCAGTAAGTTTAGCCTAACTGATGTTGGTATTTGTATGAAATACTGCAAAAATATTCCATGCAATACGAGTATCGCCAAACCAATATCAGTAGTAATCAAATAGATGTCAACCAAAAGTATAGTTTCAGAACTTCGCGATCAAACTGCAATCTCGTGAATGCACAAAGCTGCACACCAATAGAATGAACGTTCATTAAACAACCAACTCTCCTACAATTGCACAAAGAATCTTGGTCTCGCTTCTAACCAGGATTGCATTTTTGGAAAGGTTGAAAAAGCGAAAAAATCAATTTTTAACCCTTGCATTAAAGTTTCAAATTAGACAATATCTAAAATTTTCTAGCAGTCATGACCAGTGATGTAATTGACGGGGGCAGGGGTGAGAACCGCCCCGCCCCCTGATAAGCTAAATATAACAACCGGGCCCCCATTTTCCGGTATTGAGTAATATTTTGTTTTTCAGTACATTGTTTTTTTGCGTTTTCAAAAGCTTTTCTGAGTGTTTTACTATGTTTTCGGGTTTCAGTGTAGCCATCAACTTCGGGGTTAACTATCATATCTCAACTTTTTACTTATTGTTGACCAGTGGGCCCCTTACGGTGGCCAACAGGCCCGCTTCAGCTAAGTTTACTCCTGGCTCAAACCTCTTATTACGCCACTGGTCAAGACATCCGTTTAAGTACGACAAACAGAAACTGCGAATAGTTTTTTTAAGTAAACATCAATCTTATGCAAGTGAAACAGAGGAGTTTTGTAAACTTAAAGGAGCCTGATTATTTCTGTAAGGACTGATTAACGCTGTGAAAGATCTTTCCAAAATAACATAATATGTGAAAAACATTTCGTTAAAACAAAAAGAACTAGATCCAACAGTAAATTTCTTTATAAAATTTGAGTGACGAGATGTTTGAATTCCATAAAACAACGAAGGACCGTGGAAAAAAAACTTTGCTTCACAAAATGTTTTCCAAAAAGACACATGCTGGATGATGACAAAATTACTGATCCCATGACTGGCAAAATTGTTTAGAAGGCAAGTACTTTTTCCACAAAAAGGAAAATTTAAAACCCAATCTATGAAATCTGAGGAAACTAAAGGAAACGCAGAAAACTTGCGCCTTGCTATCGTACACTTCTATATTTTTTTCATTTCAGCGAAGCTTTTCTTTTGGATGAAAAGACTTATACCTGTAGCTGTAACACAATAAACACCAGACTTGCAGCACAAAACAAACACAGTAAATATATAAATTCGAACTTCTATGCAGTTCTTTTGAGAGAAAGGCTGCTGATTTTCGTTATCAATTGTTATAAAAATGCAATACTGTCGTGTGTGATTACAGCCGCTTGCTGTTTATTGTTATGATTATCCTTGCGACATAAACTTAACAAACAATTTAGCAAATGCGAGTTTTATCTGTAGGGATTCGGCAAAGAAGACTGTGCCAAAACAATTGTGGTTTACTTACACATTGTAGCCACAATGTTCAGTTTTGTGCATTGTGTAATCCAGGTTGATATACTGCCCTAAAGTTTCAAAAATATGAAACGTTTGCTCAACCGCTGTATCTAAAAACGATGTCAACCTTTCAACTAGCTAAACAGCGGGAATGCAACACGGCATTTATTTATTTTTTGTTGGCACTGTTAACTGCAAATGTGTTGTCTTTTCTTGTCACATGTCCTTGCTTGTTTTTTAGCCTGTTTCTATGGTGTTTTACAGCTAGCATTCCCTGGCTTTTATCTTTTTTTAAGTGTATGCCTTTACTAATCGCCATTTCTTCCTGCTGGACTTTCTAATGACTTCGGCCTTATGCTTGTCATTTGCCCCGATCTAGACTCACTGTTTAACCTGATTGAAATGTCGACGTCGATTTTTAAAACTGCAGTTGAGCAAACGTTCAGCTTATATGTCAGTATTCCTGTGGACTAATTCTGAAAGTGTGTTAAAGCTTCATTGTTGTAAGGCGTTTTTTGGCATTTTTTGTTTCGCTAGCATTTCTGCAGAAATGACAATAAGATTTACACATTTTCGCTAACAATGTACTTGACTTTTTCTCCAAGAATGTGACCTGACGGATTTTCAACCAGGGTTTTTTTAAGGCGATTCGGGTCCCTAGAATTTCAAATCGGGTCCCTAGAATCACAGAAAATTATCATCGGGTCCCTAAAATCAGATAAAATCGGGTCCCTAGAATCAGAGAAATCGGGTCCCTACAGATCCATATCGGGTACCTAACATTTTTCTTAAAAAAAAAACCTGGTTCAACTGAAATAACTGGTCCATGAAAACTCCAATGTACTTTTTTCTCGTGGATATGAACAGGTGCCTTTGGCAAACGCTTGATGAGACCTTAATGCTTGTTGATTGACACAGCCACACGTTAAGATATTTAAAAGATTAACAGTTTTCACCCCCAAAATTTGTGCCTGGGTCAACAAAACGCAAACTTCCAATTTTATTGCAATTTTACCAGACAAAAAGTGCCATTATTCTACGTTTACGGTGTAGATGGCAAAGGTATTTTGTGAAATTTTATTGCAGAAATAATTTGAGTTGACAATGTCGTAGGTAGAGCATTTATAATTTTGTAACACGATACTTCACACATTTTGTAACACGTTTTAAATGCGCAGCTGAAGAAAGGTTTAATTTCCCAAGTTACATGGTGCAAACACTTCCGCAGGTGCGCCACGAATTCTGTATCAGCAGTCAGTATAAACGTTTTGTTTGGTCTGATTGCCCTTTTTTGGACGAAGATGACGGAAAGACGAGAAAATGGAAGAATTTCGTAATCGAAAGCCGGTGTTTTCAGCAATTATTTCGCAATAAATGTTTATTTATTTGATTGAAATGAGAAAGCTGTATTAGAAGGAACCGCGATCATGCCTGTTTGCATTCTGACATAAAGGGGAAATTTACCTCTGAGCATTTTCTTTCTAAGAAGAATTAGTCCGTTTGAATTTTGTGAATTCATATCCGTTTGAATTTTGTGAATTCAATGGTCCCTGCAGCACGTAGTCTGTGAAACAGGACTGGATCGGATTCAATTTCATCGGATCAGGACTGGACTCGGACTGAAAAATTTCACAGTCCGCTCATCTCTGTCAGAAACTGGTGCCCAATGTTGTTTCAATAAGTTTGATTGCAGGTTATTTATATCTAAGTTTTCTCAGTTTGCATTTTACTGGTCCCTTTCACTCTCAGTCATTTCAAAAAGCCTCGCCCAACTTTGCTGCAAGTGTTGCAACCAATCGGTTAGTGTTGTTTTGAATGTGCGATTCGCCACGAACGGGATGTACGTGAAGAACAACACCCATATATATGTGTCCCAAACAAGCAGAAATAGAATGAGCACGACGTGGGATTTCTATTGTTGCTTGCTGCCACAGGGTGAAGCTTTCTTTTCATACTTGCTGCCTGGGCTTTCCAATCAGGGGCGGATCCAACCAGTCAGTTTAGGGGGGACGATTTCAGTAATATGTGGTGGTCAAGTCTCATAAAGGCTTTGCTACTGTAAAAGAGATGAGGTATACTTCACAACAATTCTGTGACAAAACAATGAACGAAAAAATGGCCTTATATCGCGAATGTTGTTTTCTGAATTGTACAATATTAAGGTGAAAAAGGTTACTTTCGTAGGTTTTAGGGGAGCGATCGCCCAAATCGCCCCCCCCCCCTTGGATCCGCCCCTGTTTCCAATCACAACAAAGTGGTGCTTTGACCAGGATGTGAAGGTGGTGCCAGGTGCAACCTTCACAAAAAGAATGTGCGATAGGTGCTGTTCACTGCAAAAAAGAAGGGATGTTGTTGCAACCTCTCAGTTGATGTTGCGTTGAAAGTGCGATTCACCACAAATGGGATGTGCGCATAGAGCAACACACATATATATGTTACGTGAACAAACAATAATAGAGTGATCTCGTCGGGTGATCTCTAGTATTGCTTGCTGCCACAGTGTGAAGCTTTGCGCACTTGCCGTTCGAGCTTTTTGATCACAACACAAGAAATATACTTCCTTGTCTTTCNCATGCCTAATACATGAAAATGGCCAGAGANGAACATGTACTTGGATTTAAATNTTGCGACATTTCAATATANCGATGGATTTGGATGTTATCATTTTTGCTTGAACAGATTTGGATTGGGATTGATATTTTCTTTTGAATTTATCGCAACTTTCGGTTCAGTTTTGGGACTACAGGTTACTGCAGGACCGCAGGATTACAGTGGATTGCAGCCACCAACACGTTGGGAGCCATTTGTTGCAGGCACAATGCTGTGTCGCCCTGAACCAACCAAAGAAACAGTTGAACCGATGATCCTCGGCATAACAGCAATTGCGATCACACATTTGACCAGGTCCACTCTTCTATTGCTGCTACGAATTCAACGTTATATGTGCCGTAATCATGTCGCCACATTGGCTTAGGCTAATAGCAGTGGCAGAAATTTAGACTTAAATAAGATTCGGTTTCCGGATTTGGATTATATTTTGCAATATAGTTTTTGTATTGGATTTGAATCTGAAAAAGTTGAATCACTTTACTGGTATCTGGAAAAGACTCAAGTCACAGTATGAGACCCACTGCCAGTATCACAATATTCAAATACTGCATTAAACCACGATAAAATGTCAATATATTGCGCCCTGCTGACCCATCAGTGAAAGAAAAGTCTCAGGTCTTCCTCTGTGC
>JGI24158J21664_10012753_pt1 | contig 11120 bp, 4 predicted proteins | sample Ectturendosymbi3_FD_21664 | JGI IMG/M metagenome (IMG submission 21664)
ACACAATTCAATTGAATAATGGCTCATTGTCTGCTGCTTATGAATCACAAATAATCAACTAATTACAACAATTAGCTTGACATGATCTGATGCTTACCCACTACACTTTAGAATGTGCAAAGTCTAGGTTAAATCCTGAAAGTGATTGGTTGGTTAATGGTTCATTTTTGCTAACAGAAAGTTTTTGTTAAAAGTATCTGTTGTGTGACAAGCTTGTGATGCACCCTTTTGGACCCATTTCGTAGTGGCGCACCCCACGCATATTTTTGATGTACCCTAGAGTGCACCGTGCACACCGTTGAAGAGCGCTGGTATATCTGAATATAATGAATATGATCGAAAGAAGCAATCAATTTAGAGTGCTACTGGAGAGTCTTTAACGGACACAGTGGTGAGAGCCTTTTGTTTCATCTTGCATTGGCTTGGCTACTTCAGGACATCAGGTCTCGCAGTTGGGAGACTGACCTGTGCTCCTGAAACAACTAAGTTGACCCCTCAACCAGTAGGGATCTGTGGTAAATCGTAAAACCGATTACATTCGGCATCGCAACCAACCCAGTATCCTTTACCTGCAATATCATTGTATGAAATTGTGGCTACGGCAATACTTGAAAGGTATCTTGAAAGTAAGTATTAATATGGCTTTTCAATTAAACAATCTAGTTAGGGTTGTTGACAAGAGCAGTTATGGTTAATCGTAGTAGACAGTACTTTTCAACACGCATGAAAATGACTAAATGTACATGTCAGCTTGTGAGGAAATAGTAAATCGCTATATTCATCCGCAGCCTTTTCGCTTCTTAAATGAAACTTAATTTTAAATAATACTCTTTCAGTGCGTGCCGTAGTGGTAAATTAAGCGTGATACTACAGCCAATCAAAGTAGTTTGCTTGTTTTTCCACAAACCTTTACAATGTGCAGCTACATTAGTATCCACTGTTAGACGTACCAAAGCTCTTTAGCAATGTTGTCCATGCACATTATGAATGCGGGCATGCAATTAAATGAATTTAAAGAGTAAGTTGATTTTATATTTTCAGAGACTTAAACAAGTTTCTATGGTTGAAATTAAATTTAAGGAAATAAAAAGCTTTGAATCAAAAAAACGTATTTTGAACAAAATTTCCAGAAGAAGAAATGCCGAAATATTTTCACTGAACAGCGTCATATTTCGTATTTGCTTGTTAGTAAAGATACGAGTATGAGTCAGTTGCCACCGATAATTCAGTGATTTTTCATTAATTTTTTACAATTCAGTTTGCGCAAAACATCCATCCCACATCAAAATTTCATCTTTGTCACTAATCTGAAATACGACCAAGATTTGGACTCACAAACAAACGGAATGGTTTGCACATTTTTTCGACTGGACAAACTTGCAAGACAAGCAGCCACCACCAAAGTCAAAGGGTAAAATATTCGATCTACTTGCCGCAAAACCAAAAACTGGCTTAGCCACTGGAGATTTATAACATTGTAGCATGGCATTATTAGGTCAAATTTTAACTATAAACAAATATCCGAAATTGCCTCTGGCATGGTAACCATGTACGATTTCTTCAATGACTACATGCAGTAACCATCTACAAAAATAGTCAACAGTTGATGAAACGAGCAGTTGTGTGTTTACGGGGAGGCGAGCGGGGCGCTTGCCTCGCCCTCCCTCGTTAGAGGCCTCCTCGAGGTGTTTCGCACATAGATTTTCCTCAGTTTTGGTGAAAAACGTATTATCCACTCATATAATATACTCCGAAGCAGATCATATGTAAGTACACTGCTTTCAAAAGGGACCCAATAGCAACTGTAATGTGCAGGTAAACTGCTTTACAATGGGCCCCCAACAGCAACTGCAATGTGCAGGTCCTCTGCTTTGAAAGGAGCCCCCAACAGCCCTTAATGGGCAAGTAGGCTATAGTCTGCTTTTGAAGGGCCCCCAATAGCACCTGCATTGCGTACGTATTCTGCTTTGAAAAGGCCCCCAACAGCAGTGTGTAAGTACTCAACTTTCAAAGGAGACCCCAGTAGCAAATGCAGTGAGTAAGTACTCAGTTTTCAAAGGGCCCCCAACAGCATCTGTAACGTGTAAGTGTTCTGCTTTCAAAAGGAATGCCATCATCAATTGCAATGTGTAAGTACTCTGCTTTCAGCGGGCCCCCACCAACAAATCTAGTGTGTAAATAAGGAAAAGTTTCAAACCAACTTCAATGTCTTTAAAAAACTGTGGGTTAAATTTTGTTCTAAAATTTACTGATAAGATCCTATCAAATAAGGGCACAAATTTATACTAAATGATAATTGTTTCACTGTCAGTGTATGAAGCTTCTTATAATGTAGTGTAGCAATGTTTGCAGAAAGGTATATGATGAATTAATTACTACTTTTGCACATTTTCAAACGTCAAGACAAGATGAGGGGTGCTTTCATTCATCCAGCCTCAAACTTTTCAAAACAGGTCTCAGGTTGACTGCGTTTGTATGTATGCCATGTTCCTGAATGTTGAAAGGATGATATTTAAAACAAATTTACTGTTTTGAATCTGCTTGACTGTTGCCTGTGGCTTCATGGAGTTCCTTAAGGACTTGGCTGTGCACAAATTCAGGAAACCAAGCACTTTTCAGGAAAGAAAGTGTGTTGCAAACTTTCTAGTTGATTGATGGTGAATGCAAAGAAATGGAACGCAAAACTAGAGAAATGGGGGACGATTCCAACTTGGTATCGCTTGACGTTTGTGTTGCTACCTGTAGCTTTATCTTCCCAACTTTAACTGTTTTTAAAGTTGTGTATCATGAATACCCTTGTGCATTTTCTGTTATGTCAGTCAGGCCGCAGTCTCAACGTATCCCTAGGCCCCTAGGCCTGAAAACGTCTTATCCTGGTTGGATGAGTATGATAACGTCACCAGAGGGCCCCCTTTTCAACCTTGCCTCGGGCCCGTCCAACCCTAAGTCCCCCACAGGAAACGAGGGATTGCAAAATTTCGTAATCGTGCTTTATGCGTATCAGTGCTTTAGATTTGATAGAACTCCTTTACATTTTTCTATCCAACTTACTCCGAAAATCTGTAGCTAAGTGTATGAAGAACACTTGTTTAATTAAACAGCTAATACATCACTCCCAGGGTAATCTTTTGAATATAATCGTGGATTTCAAAAAGTAATTAGAGACAAACGTTCGGCACTACAACATAAGAAAGGAGTAGAAACAGTTCATGAGCAACATTTTATGGCTCATCCATACGATTTCATGCTTGAGAATGTTCTGAACGACCTATCAAGTTCAGTGGTTCGAATATTTTTCTATTTGCAGACCCTGAGTGCAATAATGTTCCTACGTACTCCAGCAACCATCAATTTGTTTAGTTCAACAAAATACCTTTTTTTAAATCTGAGGTGTTGGGGAAATTCTGATTTCATATTCGGATTCAGCGAACTGGAATCAGCCTAAAAGTTCGATGGATACCTAAATTCAGTGGTTTCCAAACTTGTTCGAGCCGTTGCCCAAATCAAGGTAGCGATTATGTCTTATTGCCCTCAATATTTCGCAGTGATCACTCATAATACAGAGCAACACTGTGGTTATGGTTTCGCGTTAACCCTCGAAGAATCGCACATTACCCCCAGTTTGGGAACCACTACCTTAATTTATGTCACAACTTATTCACCGAAGCGTTAACATGGAAAAATAGACAATAAATTGCGGACCCCTGCTTCACTTCCACGAAACAACAGGATTCTTCGGACACCAGGTTGGAAATCACTTGGCCTCGTGCTTTTCTAAGGAAAAGCTAACCATTCACACAGGTTATTTTTGTGAGGTTCACCTGACCGTTGTAGGAATACGCTAAACACATTTCACGCTATGGTTGAGCTGATGAACAAATCATTTCTTGCTTCACATAATTTTTTAAACGCGCATGCTCCAGTTGACTACAGACCATACTGCCATGTTTACCAACGGTGAGTTTTGCTGTGAAGTGGAACGTGTGCATCTCTGTGGATCAAAGCATTCGAGAAGCACTACATCTTCTAGCCTACCTAATCACTAGGGTAACCAAAAGTCAATAAAGTCAAACATTTTCTTCCTTTTTTAAAGTTTATGAAACGTCCACAAACCAAATTTCACACTCTTACCATGAGCGACGCCCAAGTTATTAGGTCAAAAAAATTAAAATGTATCATTAGGTCAATACCCGCAATATATAGAACGTTGCTAAAATCTCAAAATAGTTTTTGAAAGGTCTGAAAAAATTTCAAAAATAATTCCCCCCAACTTTTTTCTGTTTTTTCCCAATATCCTTTAATGTTTTGCAGCTCAGAATAATTTAAACACCCTTACTCTTGACTTGTGCAAATAGCCAATTGGTGATAGACCGTGCAACTGGTCCAAACAATTGCTCAGAAATCTTCATATCGGGCAGCACGTTTAAAGGTTTTCAAATAACAACGCGTCTTTTTCCTGCATTCAAATTTTGATGGTGTTTTTAAACTTCGTGAGTATTTTCGGAATTCTTCGGCTCAATATTGAGTATGTACAACTTTGAATTGCATGAAAATTGAATATGACAAAGCTTTTCCAAAATTAAGATGATATGCATATGCATGCGCTTGAAAAGCAAGAGAAACCACGCAAAAAGTTTCAGTAAAAAAAACTAAGAATGATGGCTTAGTCGTTTTTGCATTAGACTTTTCATCAACATTAGAAGAATGTTCTCAGCAGCAAAATATATTTAGTTTAAAATAAAAGCTAATCATTTCGAAATTTTGTTCACTTACGTGCTTTACTTCTAGAAAACATGTATAGTACGTCACGTTGTCAGTGTGTTATTGTGCACCAGTATAAAAATATATTCATGATGTGCACGCACTTTTTTCTGACCAGCTGCTTTTTTGTGGGAACGGGAAGATTTTTTTTTCAACAGCAAAGGGCCAAATTCGAGCAAGACCATGCACTCCTCCAATCCTATATTTCAATGAAACTTACCGAAGGTGGTGCTTTAATACCGCATCTGAATCGGGGAGAACTGATGCAACAAAGAAATAGTTGCTGGATGTTACAACATAAAAGAAGTGTTTATGTACCATTTTAAGCTAAGCAAACACAGAAAGAACGAGAACGCACAGTCACAGTTCATTGTATGAGCAAGAAGTCAGACACAAAGCAACTGGCGCTCTTGAGACACAAAGTACATTTGCTGTTTCAACACTGCATGCAACGACAACAATCACTTCCTTACTGCAGTGCGGTACACAGTGGCAAGAGGTCTCAGCCCCAGCGATACAAACAAACTAATAAAGCTCTTGTTTATGTCAGTCACACATCACATCTTCGTTACGAATTGTTCAGAACTTTTTCAAGTAAAAGCGAAACTACAAAGAAACGCCCAGCAACATAGTTATTATAAAAAACGCGCACCACGACTTTCACAATCACAAGTCAGTGGTACCCACGTAATAATAGCCTTATATTCCTTCAAACGACAAAGTTTTCAAATAATTTGTAAATGTCGAGATTTCATTTTCTTCGTCATAATATCTGGATAATTTGAGGTGTCTGTGGAAGTCTATAGCAATAAGATTGTATACAGCAACTTCCATTCGTGATGTTGATGTAAACAGTTAGAAACGCAGTCACAAGCTTTTGCCCACTTTTCGAAAAATTAATAACAGGTAGTTTTGAGGACAGGCACACCAAAAAATGAAATGCTGGTTGCAACATGGCAAATCTAAGCAACTATGCCGAACTTTTTCAGTTGCTTTTACTCACGCTGTGCATAGACCGATATACTGCTGTACGCAATCACGGCATATGTGACTGCGTCTCATATTTTGTGTTCAGGAAGTGGTTGGTACGTGATGTTTCAAACCATCAAATGTAGTCACTATTCGGTGACACGTCAGCCGATAGCATACTTATAAGGTGTTAGAAAACCTAGTGACAAGGTGATAACTTAATTCAGCTATAGAACGGCTGGATATACAAGGTAAAGAAGTCGGGAGAGTTCGAAAAAACACGTTTGGTGGTGCTCCTTTGTCCATTTTTCAGCATTGCCAAACAGGCCTAAATGATATATCATGATACATAAAAGTTTTATGGTTTGCACATACCAACAGTCGGAATAGAACAAAGTGCTCCAAAAGTTTTTTACAAAAGTGTTTTTTTTCTGAAAATGACTGGCCAACATCTACCCACATAGAATTCAAAGCTTCGTTTCTATGGATGGAGGTTGTAATTTATTGCGTAAGCAACACTGAAGCTTGAGATCTTTTCCAGACTTACTTAACATTCATAGGAAAAATACGCATGCTTTCGACTTTGAAAATTAATCCTGTGTCTATCCATCATACTCAACAGATTCCGCAACATTTAAAACACAACTCCTCTGCGATGCTTACAACAAAGTTCAAAAATTCACAAATAAATCTTTCGCAGTTTGTCCAGTGAAGTTACTGCATTGCACTGTGGACACAGTTTCTTGATCGACAGAACTTTCAGCCAACAAGTTCTGCAGTGTACGTGCCAGCACTGGATGGATGTTACCGGGTTCGTGTACGAGTCCTATAGAAAAAAAAGTAGTGGCAAGTCACTTGTTACAAAGCGTAAAAAACCCATATCAAGGCTAAAATGTATTCGTATTCTCAGCCAGGTACTAACTAAATGGGAACGAAAGGAATCAGGTGCTGCTAAAATCTCCAATTTAAAAAACTTTCTTGCAGCAAACAGTGGCACAACTCGCTATCGAGTAATATTGTCCCACTCTCGACAACATACTCCATAACAGCTAATCATTTTTGCAACTATTACGCTGATAAACAAAAATTTGGCCACTTGCAGGTTTAAAAAGTAAGCTAATTTGGAGCATAACACAAATGAACCGTGGTAAGCAGTACGAGAAATTAAATCTCAAATTTCGTATGTGTTTATCGCCAGTGGCTAATGCAGGTTTGATAACAAATGGGGAAATGAGGACAACGCTTTGTACAGAGAAGCAAATCTTCTGTAAACACTTAAAGTATCATTTTCGCGTCCCACAGCATGTCAAATTGGAGCAAGAAAAATTTCCTGCGGACCGTTCTCCCATTTACTCCATAAGCACGTTTCTCAACGCTTCTTCCTTGGGCAAAAAGTGTAGAAAACATTTAGCTATCTTCATTGTTTTTTAAAAAGAATTCATTGAAAGCAATAATAGCTCGGTTTATAATAAGACCTATTAGAGTTAGATGTAAAATTGTAGCTCCTACTGCCGAAAGTGTTTAAAGTTTATAGTTTATGGAATAAGAACATTTTCTTTTTCCAAAGACCACAAACATTTCTGTAAAAATTAATAGTTGTTCCCGTAATCCAAAATGTTGTCCGCAGACAAAGTTATCCATGTGGCCAAGCTTTTGAAGGAACACTATCAAAGTTTCTATTGTTTTTTCAAACAGAGAACTTGGACTGCATGCTCTTGTTTTTTCGTACGATTACAGAAATTATTTTTTTGTATTGTTCAAAGATTTGGTTTCTTTGAGTTCTAAAACGAAACTTCATTGGGTATTTGATATTGGGCTTGCTGGACTGCTAGTCAACCAAGCGTAGTGGCATAAGTTAGGTTTTTCTGCCACATTGCAAAGGTTTGCGCGTAAAGTTTGCGCCTAAAAGTCGATCAACCCTGGAAATGTTAGGATCCCTGTTTGTGCCATCGTAGTTTTCACTGCATGAAATGAAAGACATTTTAGTGTGGTAAAAGGAGGTCAAAGTGCTATTTTTTACAATGAAATAACCATCACGTGCATGATTATCAGTCAAGCTCTGTGATTTTTGACGCTTTATTTGTTAAACCCAGTAAACACATGAAACCCAAGCCTCTTAAGTGGTCAAGTAGATTCTAATGTCAATCAGTGCAACGCTAAGGTAAAAAACCACCTCAACGCAGTAACTGCAAAAATCGTAAACATAGGTGTAAAATTGTAGTGCCGGGTGAACGACAGTTGTAAAGAATGTTGCAGATCTCCTCGTGGTAGCAGACGTGATGCACATACTGACATGTGACACCAATTTAGGCTGAATGTTTGGAATATTTGTCAATAAGCTTGGATCAATATGAACGTTATGCAATAAGAACGTTATTTTACCATGCATATCATGCACCGCGTTGCTCTCTTTTCTTTCAAACGGCCTGTTGAATTCGGTTCTGCTTGATTCCGATCGTCTTGCTTGGTTTCGCTTATTTCTAAACGTTCCCGAACTTTGCTGTTGGACAAAGGTTCATTTTCATTTTTTATTTCTATTTTATTTGCTTGTTGTAGAAAACCAAGCTGAGTTATCGAGGAAAGTTTGCTCCAACACGTGGATGCCTTAGAGCAGGGGTTACCAACATGGTGGCCGCGGGCACCAGGTCATCCGCGGGCCTGTTTTTAAAATAACATTAGCATGATCAATGTCTTCACAACGAATATCAATACGAAAATAATAAAAGGTAAATTGAGCAAAATTTTTATTTCAGAAGTGTGTATCAAACTAGTAGCCATTCGCACTAATCGGTACACAAAAAGTAACTCGCAATTTCAAACAGGTTGGTGACCCCTTCCTTAGAGTATATGCAAACCGCTCTTAAAAATCAATCGTGATAAAAGCCTTTGCGAAATTGAAATCACCACCTAAAATGTAACTATGAAATCACCACCTAAAATGTAGAACTTTGGAAAACATTATGACATAAAAGGGTTTATTATAAAAAATCGGACCCCCTTGATTTAGAAATGTCATGGTATGCAGAGGAAGAAAAGCGCAATAACAAAACTCGGGAAGAAGAAAACGAAATTTAATCCAAAATCTAAAAGTCATCCTTCCGACCACTGCTTCTTAAATGGGCCGGAGAATGATTTAGGAAATTGATGAAAATGACGACAAACAAATCTACTGAGAACGGTCAAAAGTTTTGTTTTTTTGGGGAGATTACATAATAGTTTTTAAAATAATATCTAAACACTTTAAGGCAGAATACAACAAAAAATTGTGGAAGAACATCTGAAAGTTTTTGTGGAAGAACACCTTTTATTTTGCTTACATAAACTTTGAAATTTATTGAGAAATTTGTTAACAAACGTAGCTTTCTTTTTTACAGCGTACCACAGCGTAGTTCATAAATACTGTATCAAGGCAGGCTACTCACTTTGACACGCCAGTCAAATGTTTCTTCGAACCATTAAATTCTGTACAATAAGTTTCGAGATCTTCTTCAGTAAACTGTGCCGGACCGAAAGATTGGCTGCCATCTGGTTCGACCTCAAGAAACTGCAAGATAGAAGACACCATTGTTCCGCATCAAACGCCTGAGGATTTTTACCTATTTTGGGAGTTTTATCATTATAAGTAACTCTAAGGTGAACGAAACGAGTCATTTTCTGTAGGCTATACGGTTGCAGTGTTCTTGAATAGGGGTGAAGCTAAAAGTAATAGTTGTCATGGACAACCATCACTATTAAACAATAGTGCGAAAATAATACCTTGTAAATTCTTATTTGCAAAAGAGAAACTAGTTTCAAGATTTTCGCACATCAGGGAGTTTGGAAATATTTATGTTCATTCTAAATTTGCTTTTATTGCAAATAAAGCAGATTTTGGCAAACAATAATCTTTCTTCAAAAAATGTACTCAAAATGAAGTTGCGAGTACTCAAAATTACTTTTTAACAAACTAATGCGTTTTCATGGTGGCGCTATTCGCCTGTTCGGACGTTGCAGATTTAAACATCAGACGACTGTTTCATCGAAAGGTCACTAATCATCTTTCAACTGACCTGACCACCACCGGATGACGAAGCATGAATGAGCTGAAAACCAGTAGAGCTTGACAAAGTTTGTGTACTGAGGATGGCGTTGGCACGTAAGCGCGATTGACTGTTTATTTCGTACTCAGAACCGCAGCTTCTGTTGCTTTTTTCTTCATCGTTAGATTCAGCTGCACTTCCGCTGCGTGGAGGTTGAAGGTCATTTCCCGATTCGACGTCTATTATTTCGTCTTCATCCTCGATGTGTTGAGACAAGTTCCTTTTCTGACCAGAGTAAAAAACTGGGTTTTAGTCATCTGCTTGATACTTTCGGGTGGTTTTTTCAGGCCTGCTGTCAGGGTGAGAAGCAAAAGGCCGACCACCGATTAAGCCTCAGCCAAAAACGTGTTCTTCCGTTAGCGGTGGCATAAATAATGCCGATATTGCATGATTAATACCAATCAATACACAGATACTGTATCTTGGAAAACACATTTTCTTAAACAAACTTGTTGTATATGATTTGTGCAGCAAAATGGCATTATTTCTGAAAGCGGTACAACGCCGTTTCAGTGAACAAAATACCACTTAAAATAAGAGGGAAAGTTTCTATTGTTTGATCACAGAATCCATTGCTCTGAAAAGTGAAGGTGAATTGAGTCTAATTAACTGAAAAACCAGCTGGAATCGGAATTGATGTATTCAATTTTATCTTGCTTACAATGTATCCTAATCCTTGGAAACATATATATTATATTTTCAAAAAAAACATTCTTTGCTACCTGCTTTTTCAAATGCGTTAAATTTATTACCTGACGGAGGCATTCTCCAATATGGTCGTTCAACGACACGAATGTCCCACTTAGTCGCAGCGAGCAAACCGGGCAACGAGGTGATGTCATGCCGTTGAACTCCACACATCCCTGCGCTCCCGAAGAGCAGAAATCCTTTTCTTGGCCACCAAGCGACGTGTGGCAAGCTTCGGTGGAAAAATTCTGGAGTCGTTGGCCGATCCTCGCGTTCATGCGGTCAGTTCGGTTGCATTGGATTTTTCGGTATGTCTGCCGGACGGAAATTGCTGCAATGACTGAGCACGTCTAGCTTGTATCGCACGAGTTAATCCGGGAAAACAAACTGGAAACTTGTAACAAAAATAACGGCCGAAGCAAATTAAGCAACGGGCGTGATTCAGACGTTTTGTTACATGACTAACAGTGAAAAGTTTGCTTTATGTAGTTTACTTTAAGTGGTTTGGTCATTAGTTTTGTCCTAAATCCGACGTCACAAAGAAAACAAATAGGTAGGGTGAACACGAAGCACACATTTTTAGTTGCAACACGTTTTGGCTGTGGTATTTGCCATTTGCCTTTT
>JGI24158J21664_10012754_pt1 | contig 11120 bp, 6 predicted proteins | sample Ectturendosymbi3_FD_21664 | JGI IMG/M metagenome (IMG submission 21664)
TTGACGAATAATCGTGATGTGACATTGATCCTGAGATGGTTATCGACGAGTTGTTCAAAAAGAAACGCAGACTGAATTTTATCTTTTAATTGTGCTCACAGGTATTTTGTAAGGTCAAAATTTGGCTATTGGCATCCTCTGATTTGTTCCTATGACTCCGCTTACATACTTTTAGTTGATTTTGACTTATTCAATCGGCGTAATCAATGATATTCTCGAGGACAACATTACACGGCGCTTCTATTTCCGCTACTCTCATAGGCGTACGAGGCGGGGGGTCGGGAGGGGTGACCGCCCCCGGGTCTTGAAAATTTTCAGGGCAAACTCTATTTTCAGGCCAAGCGCAAGTTGCTCAAAAATCCTGAATGATAAAAAAATATTTCAATTCAGTGAAAAATTCCAGGGCAACTGTTTTCAGGGCAAGCGCAAGTTGCTCAAAAATCCTGAATGTAAAAAATATATTCAATACAGTGAAAAATTGCAGGGCAACTCTGTTTTTCAGGGCAAGTGCTAGTTGCTCAAAAATCCTGAATGTAAAAAGTATATTTGATACAGTGAAAATTTTCAGGGCGCACTCTGTTTTTCAGGGCAAGCGCAAGTTGCTCAAAACTCCTGAATGTAAAAAATATATATTCAATGCAGTGAATTCAGGGCAACTCTGTTTTTCAGGGCAAGCGCAAAGTTGCTCAAAAATCCTGAATGGTGAAAAGTATATTCAATACAGTGAAAAATTTCAGGGCAAACTCTATTTTCAGGGCAAGCGCAAGGAAAAATTTTTTCAAGACAGTGAAAAATTTCAGAGCAACTCCGTTTTTTCAGGGAAAGCGCAAGTTACTCAAAATCGTGAACGGTGAAAAAATTTACAATGCAGTGTACATTCACTTGGGGGTGATCTGTGTAATTGGGCTCGTGTAGTTTGTAATCTAGACCAAAGTCGTGATTGCTTGTAGTGACTTTGATCTGGACCAAGCCCATTGTTTTGTGTAAAAATCGAATAACCGGATGTCGGAAGTTCAACGTAAGAATGCGTAACTCTTTCTTTATTCGTTTTCGAGTTTGCGCTGGGTAGAGGTGCAGGGTGTTAAGATGATAGATTTTTTGATTAACAGGAGTTTCAGAAGCGGGCAACATGGACGTGCACATTGCTTGGCTCCTTTGAGTGCGCATCTTTAAGTGCCTTGTTCAAGCGCACAGCAGCGATAACACCGGCAGGTTTAGGGAGTCAGACCGTACGATCCGGAACCGTCGCTTTTGAAATATTGCGTTGCATCATCGAAGTTGTGTACCTGTTTGTATCAGTAAAGCAATTACCGTAAAGAAGGGGTCACCAACCTTTGTGAAACTGCGAGCTACCTCTTGTGTACCGATTAATGCGTAGGGCTACTAGTTTGATACAAGTGTGTATTCTACACTTCTGAAATAAAAATTTTGCTCAATTTACCTTCCATTATTTTAGTATTGGTGAAGACACTGATCATGCTAATCTTATTTTTAGAACAGGCCCGCGGGCGACTTACATGGTCTTTGCGGGCAACCTGGTGCCCGCGGGCACGACGTTGATGACCCCTGCCGTAAAGTTTCTTTTCTGGGAGAACACAACGCGCAAGGAACTTCAACCCCTTGAGTTTACAAGAAAGTTAACTACTGAATTTGCCTATATCGTCAGCTCTAGGAGATTGCTTAAAAAACTTTATTGCCGAATTGACAATTTGACATTATAAGTTAATTGAAATGCATGTAAAAGATGCTATCGCGACCAAACAAAATGTAACGTTACGGGCGAATTGACGTTCCAGACGAAGCCGTTATAAATGAATTCAACTCTACAGAACAGATTTACAAAAGGTTTCAGGCCCCATTCGGATTAAACAAAAATGTTATTTTCAGGGCAAACTGTTTATTTTTGGGACAAATTGTTATTTTCAGTGCAAATTTTTTCCGCCCCCCCAGTAGAATGCTTTCCCGTACGCTAATGGCTACTCTTAATGTTCATTGAAAACTGTTTGGTTAACAACTGCTTGGTATTGATCACTGCGCAAGCAAAGGTTTTCTTGTCTTTGTTAAAGTTTATCGATGCCGACTGGTACAAGATATTTGATATCATATCCTGTTGTAATAGACCAGAAATTGCCCGGTGACATCAAAATGATCTTTGTGCAAAATAGCTAAAGTTTGAAATCTAACGACGTCAGTGACTGGCCCCTCCCGGGCAAAATTCCTGGCTGCACCCCTGTACACAATACGAACAAATTGTGTTTATATGTGTGCTAGGCATGGTAGGGGGGCGGTAGAAATTTGTTTGTCAGAAAAGGGGGCGCTACCGAAAAAGAGTGGGAAACACTGCTCTACAAGTTTGACTGTCTGCCAGTTTTAGTAATCGCTACTGAATAGCCTATAAGTATTTTCGCTTTTGTCCAATGCAAATGTATTTCATTTCGCTGGTAGCTTTTTCCTAATAATCGTTCTTTTGGTATGGGTATCTCTCTCTACTCATGCATCACGCCTATTGCACAAATGTCACGAAAACATTACTATTTGCGTGCTAAAGCTAGTGGTTACTGACTGCCAGTGATGGATTTACGCATAGGACAAATAGGCCATGGCCTAGGGCCCCGCGCTGTTTGGGGCCCCGCACAACTCCTTCCTATAATGACTCATTACTAACTTAAAATTTGGGAAAGTGCGCAGAGGCATGACTTCACAATTTACTCGAGACGAGAGAAAATACAAACGTCAAGAGTCTTATCAGTATAGTAACAACACAATAATATTGTTTGTTAAGCAATACAAGAATAACAATTCTGCCTTTCATCGGAGTTCTGCAGTGTCTGTCGCCCTTGCGTTAAAATCTGACTTTACTGCCTCCCTAAATTGCGAAAACGTATTGATAACTTCGCTTGCCTGAAGGCATGAAAAAAAACTTTGTGATAGACTGTCAGTGTTGGATATACTGGTGGAAAATATTTGGTATCGGTTGATGCTGATAATTATATATTTGCCCTCTTCTTCATTGGATACAATTGGTTGTGCTAGTGAGAGCTACTTGTGGTAACTGTTTCAAATGTGTTTTACACAAAGTCTCAGAGCAATGTTGTAGCTAGACATTTTGATTGGAATGATAAAAAACACGGATACCTCGCTTTGGTCATGAATTAGAAGAAATATTCATAAAGTGACGTCATTTTGCTACAATGGCCCACGTGTCCCCGTTGGCTACCCCCTGTCTTACAGTATACCTTGTTGTTCTGTACAGGCTAGTGTTTTATAGCAAAGGCAGAGCTTTATAAAATTTCGTTATTTAATTTATCAGTGGTGGGTTTCAGTTGTTAAAGTTGTTGTCGCAGTAAGTCATTTAGTCGCTTCTGAAAAACTAGACCCTAGTCATTGCAACACGTGGTCTCTAGTAGTAAGCCATTTGTCAATTACACTGTTTCTGAAATACATTAGCCTTAGTAGGCAAATTTGTAGCCTGTTTGATGCGGATCCTACTTTTCCGTGTTCCCAACTCGATAACCAGTATACAGAGCTTGCTTGTTGAAGCTCTGTTAGTTAAATCAGTTAAAACAGTTTCTCGTGAGTTTTACTTGGAAAAACATGTCTACACTGGGCTTACGTCGTGTGGTTAGCTGAGGGTGTTGCGAAAATACCTTGTTATGGAAAAGTTGTCTTCATGCTCTTCACCATCAGCCTGTAGCACAGAGGATTAAAAAACTAATTTGTATTGCTTGGAAAGCCTGTGTCCACTGAATATATTGTGCTTGTTTGTTCGATAAAATAGGCTATGTGGTTACTACAACAAAAGAGTTTCCGTACAGCTAATCAGGTCGACTCGGTCGCTGTTTAGTATCAAAATCAATGCTGCCACTGGGGTCAGTCCAGATTGTTGCCTTCTTCAAGATCAGATAACATCAATTTTGTACGCTACGGTTTCATATAAGCTAAATGCTTCTATTTAAAAAAAAAACTATAACAAAGCGCGAATACCCTCGTTGAATCCGAAACAGAATAAAATATCGCCATCAAATGCAGAAGTCGTTTATAATTTACCTAAAATGTTAGTCCCAATGCAGCGAAGAGAGCTTCTTAGCTTGAAGCGATAACCAAACATACATTAGGGTGAGAGCTTAATGAAAGGACCTTAAAAATCGTGAATCTAACTTATTTTCGTCCTAAAATGAGAGGAAATGTCGAAAAAAACAACCCAGTCAACATCAGATTTGTCACCAAAACACCAGACATCAGAAATTTATTTGCGAACATCACATCTGATGCCATGTTAAAATATCAGAAGTGGCAACATTGGCATCAATGATCCCGAACTTCTGGTGCAGTCTCGAGCCGAACTGCACCTTTGTTTCATCACAAAGGAAAACGTGTGGTGAAAACTCACTTTTCTTCCGACGGTTACTATCGTTGTGTTACATCATAAACATGTGAAGCTATTCAAGCCATTTACACCTCATGCCACTGCGTGGTCCGCAGGGTTGCCAGGTTGGCATTTTAAGACCAAATTCCAGAAATTTGGCCTTTTTTGAAGTTGTTTAGCATGAAAAAATGGTGTTTGGCATGTACGTCATAGTTTGGCATTATTTTGGCCTTTTTTGATGGTGTTGGCATAAAAAAACATTGTTCGGCAATTTATTTAAACCTCTGGCTCAGTTACTTCTGTCGGAACTTTTTCCCAGGACAAAGGTCCTCTTTTTTCTGCCGCGGTCCCATTCTCGGAGATACAAGCGGCCTTGCCGTCTAAGTGACGTCACAGGGCAAAAGACCATACTTTTTGGGCAAGACTTAGAAAACTGCCGCAGTTTTAAGCAGTGTAGACTGGGCGGTTTTCGGAAAATAAATATAAAAGACTATGCAAATCAGGTTAGCTGTTGCGCTGTAGAGTATTTGAGTTTCTTTTAAGAAAAGATCTACTGTACAGTGTGTGTTGTTATTTGCAGATTATTAGTATTCTTCATGCTTGCGTAGATGTAAAAGTGCATATCAATGCAGCCATTAGCAATATTTTAATATAAACACATAACAGTGCCGCCAGATTTTCATATAAGTTTAAACCATGATAAAAACAATTTAGTAGATCTCCCCGGTTAAAAGCAGTTAAGTCAATGTGAATGTAGCAGATTTTGATATAAATCAATGTATGCCAAAACAGCCAAATTTGGTAGATTTTCTTTATGTAGTAGACATTTTGTGGAATTATGAAATGTCTAATGCTTGGTTTCAAGAATCAAGTGATGGAAACTATGGCATGATGGTGCATGTGTATTTTCATAAACTGTGATTTATTGTTTCCGGCATTTCCTAGGTAACCTATTTTCTATTCAGCATTTTCAAGCAAAAGCAAGTGGTACCATATTTTGTTTTAGCTCTGGCTTGAGGGGCAAAACCTTGTATATCAAAGGGTGAAAAATGAGTAAGAGTGATTCTAGTTTAATTCTATTTGTTTTTCTAAAGTACAATAGTTGTTTGTTGCTTTATATGCTATAATTAGCGCCTTGTTCAAAGTACCACTGTGTTTTTGCCAAATTACTCATCTGGTAATATCAAAACCAACAGCATTCAGCCTGTTTCAGCTTGTTTGGCATTTTTCGAAACGATTTGGCATTTTTTGCAAGCAGTTTGGCATTTTTTGTTCACTTGGACCTGGAAACCCTGGTGGTCCGTCAGAAAAGGTTTTAATCAGTCGATTCGTAGAACGAAAGAACAGAAAACGAGATTTCAGTGTTTAGCTCGCGCGATGCCGAAACCTGTAATGCCAGCAGGAGATATGAAAAGCGCAAAGCTTCTAAGAAGAAAAAGCCAAGTATCTGGCATGGGTTAGCTAAAATGCCGCGTCTGAATCGCTTTTTCTAGCAAAACTTTCAAGCAGCAATGTTAAAGCAGTAGCGAGCATCTGAAAATGAAGGTGAAAATCAAGACATGAGATTAGAAACAACTTTCACATTCAGCCTGGCTGGCGATATTGACATGTTCTTTTTCCAGTGTTTTTGTTTGTAATCTCTACTTTCTGCTTATTGTTCGGGTGAATGTTGTTTCTTGCCGAGTCACTCTCTAGCCCAGGGTTTCTTAAATGAGGCCCTCTTCCCCCCTTGGAGGACACGGAACAGTTCTCTGGGGGCCACGAGCAGAACCGTTCACTAGGTAGCTTTGCCGTGATAATGCATAACCCAAGTGTCACGATATATTTAAGTCTCTTGAAGGCGGCCACGGCTCATGAAAGTTTGAAATGACCTGGATATGTGTATAAATGTTTGACTACATCGATAACTTGGTGGTTCGATTTCACACATCCAGCTCATTTCATGGACTTTAAAAATCCTGAAATCTTGGCATCTGCTTTTAAGTACCGCGAATTATTAATTAAAGAGACACTTCTGATACAAGAACAGCAACCCGAGATTAATGTAGACAATTTTTCCACCCCTTTCTACCTCTTCAATACGCAGATTTTATGTCAAATAATTGGTTGATGCTCAGTTCTTATGTTGATACATGTTTCGTTCAATGCTGTTGGTGCTGACGTAGACATATCGTGCTGATTGTAGTAATTTTTTGCATCCTACGCTTGCAGCGCTCTGTGAACGGTCTCTTGCTGCTGGTCTTGGCTTGTTTTCGTAGATTACAATCTTATGTAGGTTTTGTTTTAGCACTTTCTGCATAGCTGTTGGTCCTGCTTTTACTTTTAGCGAATTTGACAGGGTTGGTGGTCTCGGTTTTGCTTTTGACATCTTTTGCGTCACAGAGTCTTTTGGTTTCGAATTGCTAGCGTTGCCAAGTGTTGTTTTATTTTTTGACTGAAGATGGATTAAGAATAATCCGAAACGTCTCAAAATAAAGCATGTATAGTTTTGTAAAGGCTCTTTTAGTGTTGATGAAATCATGAAGTGTATCGTTTACATTAGTGGACGAGGTGTGCTGCAAAATTTTGGAAAGTTGTTAAGAGTGCCGTCAGTGAAAAAAGGCTGCGTAGTAGGCCTACTGATCTAGAGAATCATTTTGATTAATGTGACTTCATTCGAGACTGAAAATCTCTGAGAAAAATCCCCTTCATAACCTTTCATGTAGGCACACTCTGATTCGAACTGCAATACATTGTACGTACTACTACATAAATATTGTAAACCCAAGTCCCCAAGTTGTGTGGAGCACCTATCCTGGATTGTAATAACGGTTTCTTTTATGAGTATTTTTGGTTCTTAGAAATTCCAGTAAAAAAACTATAAACCCAACTATGAGGTAATTTCAGGATGATGCAATCATACTATGACGTCACAACGAGTTCATGACGTTATGATTTCATGCTCCTTTGTTCATTTATGGTTACATTAATATTTCAATGCATTTTATAGCCATTTAATAAAAAATAATGGAATAAAATACCGTCATATACTAAATTAGGCTATATTACCGTGTGAGACCATTTCTCAAATTAATACAATCATTGACGTCACAGCGGTAAAAGCCCGAGGACAGTGGCGTACGCAGAAAATTTTCATGGGGGGTTTCATTCAGTGGCGTGTGGTGGGCATTTGTATTTGGTGTTCACTGTTTGTGACGTCACAATTTGACGTCACGTCATAGTCATGTTTCCAAACCAACGTTTTGGCGAAATTTGTTGACATAATATGCATACTCTTCTACACGCACTCCCATTATTTTATGCGTCATTGCACTGAAAATAAATATCAGCACTCCAAGTTAGGATATCGGAAGAAAATAAACTCAACGCTACGGCACAGCAGTTCATAACTGTAAAAATATCGGGCTGCGCGTTAAAACAGTGGAGTAAAACACGCCCATCACTGCTTCAGAGCAGTTTACAACTGCAAAATGAGGCTGCGCAAATGTCTTGGTCGAATACGAGTAGTCCAGCATAGAAAGCGTGCGGCTGGAGTGGCTGGCGCACAGTGTTAAGCAAAATTTTTGACTTAGGAAATTCTGACTTCACGCCATGTGCGCATGAACAGAGTAATATTCTACGTATCAAATACCCTGAGAAAACTTATGATTAGGGCTTAGGGTTTGGGTGTCGTGTGTGTGTCGGGTTAGAGCTAGAAAAAGAAATATAGTTGAGGTCTAACACTAAGTCCAATAGTTTCCATTAGCTATACTTATTCCCGTACTGTAGCTTGTTGTGGGTATCTGACATCTAACCAAAAAGTTTAATTTACACAACACACATCAAGAAAGTATTCGCCAAACTTTATTCCTTTACTCTGAGAAGCAAAGTAACTGACAAACAATAATAGTCAGAAATTTCGCTTGACACCGGTTTGCAATATCGATCTTGCCAAACTAATCAAGAAGTGAGAAGGTCCATAAAGTACGCAAGAAAACTTTCAATTTTTGTTATGTATAGAAGTCCAGCAAACTTTTAGTTTTCCTTTTTCGCTGCTGAGACATTATCAAATCCATGTTTCTATGTTAAAAACTGCTGTGTTTGAGCTCGTGTAACAGTTCTACAATTCTACAGAAATTGGTAATGTTACCAATGCGGTAAGCGCTTGTGCTGATCAGCCTCAACAGACAAAATGAATACAATTGTTTTCGATAAAGTGGACTATCGCGGAATATAATCTTAAATATGCGTCGTGGACGAAATGTCTGCAAAAAGTGATGAGATGGTTTTTGGACGCAGACGATAACCCACATTCCTGCCAAAACCTAATTATTACTTTTTGGCCCATTTACAATGTTTCTTGAAATTTGCATGCAAATTTATTCGTGATGTTTGCATTAAGTCAACAGATTAACAGGCAAAAAGTATGCGAAAACAATCAATCTCGTTTGCGCAGGTAATGAAATTTTTGTAAAATATCAAGCTCAAGTGGGGGGTTAACCCCAACCCCCTTGCGTACGCCCATGCTCGGGGAGGATACACGGGACGTTTGGTATGTTGCCAAGGCTGTTCAGGGGAGGGCACACACCAATTTTCAGCTTTTCACCAATTTTGTTCAACCTTTTTTTCCAATTTGACTGGCTTATAAAGACTTCTGGCCTTTCCCATGGAAGCTTGTTTGCTTCACGTGCAGCGCACTGGGTGGATCACCAATGGAATGCGGAGTGGGCAGACAGCCCCACAAGATTCCGCATTTTCATCCCCGACACCGGCACTCAGCCCCCGAAGTGACCCTCCCAAGAAGAGCCTGGATCCGGCCAGCCCGTAGCCAGGTTTCAATATTTGGTGGGGCACAATATATTTTTAGGGGGGCAAGATTTTTACTTTTGCTATATGTTTAAAACAAATTTTTCTGGGTGCAACAAAATTTGGGGGGCACAAAAGGAATTTGGGGGGCACTGCCTCCGAATGCCCCCCCGTGGCTACGGGCCTGGATCCGGCTTAACCGCCTCCGCACTGGTGTCGGGCGTTTCCGCTCCTGCTTGTACAAACGGGGCATGGCCTCCTGTGCGGCCTGTGAGTGTGGCGCAGAAGAACAAACCGTCGACCATGTTGTCCTCCAATGTCCAATCCATCGACCTCTTCATGGACTGCACGGCCTGACGGTTCTGGAGGATGAGACAATCGAATGGCTGCTCAGCAACTGCCCCAAGATCTAGTGCGGCCAAGCAGTGGTTAGAATAGCTGGCTCAAAAGAAGAAGCTATTATGCCACTGTATTTCATTTGCTCTAATGTTCACTGACAGTTAGTTTACTTATTGCGCGGTGACTATTTGTTTTGGTTCTGTTTATCAGCTGAGTCATACTGTATGAAACAATAAACCATTTCCATTTATGTATCAGAGAGGCTTGCAAGTTGACTTGTTGGTTGGCGTTGACCGACCTTCTCAAATGACGTGCCGTATCACACTCTCTGGACTGAAAATTGAGCAAACAAGCGATATCAAGGAACCGTTTGAGCGAAATTTTACATTTTCTCCGCTTTGACAAATATCTCACAAATCTCAAAAGTTGAAAACAGACAAATTTGCTCTCTTTTCGGTTGTGTGGAAAAGGTTCATAGAGAACAATATTTCATGTTACCGGTGCGGAGGCGGTTTAGCCGGTGTCAAGCGAAATTTCTGACTTGACGCCATGGGCACACGCACAAAGACATATTCTACATATCAAATACCCTGAGAAAACTGATGTTTCGGGCTAAGGATTTGATATTTAGGTAAATGTGTCTGATTAGGGTTAGAAGAAGAAAAATAGTTGAGGTCTAAGACTAAGTCCAAAATTTTTCAATGGTTATAGTTATTCTCGTACTATAGCATGTTGTTGGTATCTGTTATCTTAGCAGAAAGTTTTAATTTACACAACATGCATCAAAAAAGTAATCGCCAAACTTTATTCCTTTTCTCTAAGAAAAATAACTGAAAACACATAACAGGTCAGAAATTTCGCTGGTGCCGATGTTCGAGATGAAAATATGGAGTCTCGTAGTATTCTCCAACCACTCCGCATTCCACCAGTGATCCGCGAGGAGCGCCGCACTTCTGTTATTGGTGAAAGATGAACTGAAGAGTTGTGCGGCAGGTACAAATGAGTGTCTCGATTTAGGATGTCGTGCATTCCCACTCGATGGACAGGTGGAGCAGATGTCCATGCTCCATGGCACGGCGTGCTAGAGACAGTGTGGCTCCTTTGCGACGAACCTCAGCAGGTTGGATGCCTGCGAGAACCGGATGATTATCCACTGGTGTAGGACACAGCAGGTCCGTAGCCAGCTTTCAAGGTTTGGCGGGAATAATACATTTTACGGGGAGAATAACTTTGTTTTTATTATATGTTTAAAGAAAATTTTCTGGGCGCAACAAAATTTCGGGGGTATTACCCCCGAATGCCTCCCTCCGTGGGGGCTACGGGTCTGGGATGCAGGCATCCAGTCACAATTTGCAAGGCGTCGTTGACAGTGGCGATTCTAAGGGGGGCCTGGGTGGTCCATGCCCCCCCAAATTTTTGCTTGGCCCCCCAGTGGTTTTTCTTAATTTCCTGTGTTCATTTGGTTGACATATACAGTAGATAACTTTCGGCCAGCAATATTTTAAACGATTATCTGTTGTAGATACCCTCTAGCCCAGTGTTTTTCAACCTTTTTTGCATCACGGACCACTTTATGCAATAAAAAAATTTTGGGGAACACCAAACAAAATTTTATAATCACAATTATGAT
>JGI24158J21664_10012755_pt1 | contig 11119 bp, 10 predicted proteins | sample Ectturendosymbi3_FD_21664 | JGI IMG/M metagenome (IMG submission 21664)
GCCAGAAATTTGCCCTATTTTTGCAAGCCTGGTTTATGAAGATTAGTGCAACACACAAGGTTCTTACTTTCAAAACAACTATCCCTAACACTGCCAAGCCACTCCAGCTGATCAGTAATCTATTTAAAATATATATATATATATATATATTTGTATTTAAGCAGAGCCTCTTATATGTTGTGCACAGCTTTCAGCCTTTATTATGAATAAGCATCTTCTCAGTAATGTTTCATTTCTAAACAATAAGGGATATCTAAAACTGGCGGATAGCCCACATTTCAAAAAGTATATTTTAGTTACTGTAGTAACTTAGATTTTTTATATTTATTTATTTAACGACGAGGAGCGGCAGGCCGGAGCCTGAATATATTCTTCGTTGCGTCATGTCGAGCGATTCATTTCACGACGAACAGTTAACGAAAGATTGGTAACAAATGACAAACAATTAACAAAAGATTGCAGGCACGAATGACACGGATTGGTAAACTGCAAGCATACAACAAATTATACAACGAGGGAAAAAATGTGAAATGGAGAATTAATTACAGAATGATTAAAGGAGTTACTGTAATAGAAAAATCCATTATGTTATGGCGAGGTAAAGGGGTTAGTTAATTCAAGATATTTAGTGACAGCATTATGCATATTAGTTGTGGGTTTGAGTTTAAGCGAAGGATGTCCAAATGGTAGAAGTTGCAACAGTCTTGAATGATCGTGTAACACACTTGACTATAAATCTTGCAGATTTTCTTTCAGTAAAATTGATTTCACAGATTGCATCAGGTCAACTCGAAGCACAGAGTGAAGAGAACAGTTAAGGAGTAGATGTTCTTCTGTTTCTTTACTACCACATAAACACATACGATAAGTGCGCTGGTTCAGGTTTAGGACAGTGTGACCCAAGCGCAATACGGGGGTTGCTACCATGAAGGTGCCAGCAGTTACGCTTTGAACCGCAGTAGAAAGTTTCTAGACGTAACTTTAAGGACGAAAAACTAGCGGAAGATTTGACAAACATGGGTAATGCATTCCACAAACTAGCAGATTTTCGAATAAAAATGAGTTAAAAAATATGTTCTGTTTAGCCAAAGGAATCTGGACATTTAAACTGTTACGAAGCATGTATGGTGATAAATCTTCATACATTTGACGCCATACCAAACATTATCCTATTGTAGTAAACTTCTACTTCTATCACCACTGATGGTATAGAATTACTGCACTCAATTTTTTTAATGACATGTAAAATGCAGAAGCAAACAGCTTTTAGCAGGGTGGTTTCTGAACATTTGGTTAAGATTCTTGCCTTCAAAATTACAAATCCTAACACTGCCAACCGAAAGCCTAAACTGCTATCTATTGTATAACTACCCAACCTCGCCGACGTGCCTTGTCTACTACATGGTAATCATGTTGGTATTACACTTTTAAAACTGAACTCAACACACTAACAGTTAAAATAACGGTGCAGTCGCATCTTATCTGGAAACAGGCACTGAATGCCAGCCGTTCTTGGTGCTAGCCTAGTACCGCGCGAACGAGACCACGTACACTTCATAACGAGACGTCTTCCTGTCGAGGTGGCCAATGCATTGGCTCGCTTAGGACGCTGACTAAGCTAATCACGTTCAGAACCAGACCACTCGTTATCCATATGTGGTAACGAGACAACGCGAAACTGGCCATGTAAACGTAGTATATGAAACCTCTCATCATAATCAATTTATCAACGTGATACTGGCAGTTTGTTATCTTGACACCTCTCACCATAAGCCAGTTGTTCCCAACCTTTTTCTAATCGCATACCACTTGGGGGTCCAGTACTGTCACTGCATACCACCCTTATTCCAGGAAAACTCATTCAACCAAATATCATTTGATTCAAAGTTCAGAAAACTAAATTTGGCACAAAAGCGACATATGCAAAATGGCGGTAAGGAAACATAATGGCCATTGTGAAAAACAAATCGAAGAATTGCAGATTAATGAATTTATAAATAGAAGCCAATAATTAAAAGCAAAAGCTGTGAATACAGTTTTTTTCAAGAAGAAGAACAGAAGGTAGGAGTACACATGTACCATACCACCTTGAATGCTGTTGCAACCTCTCCGTTGGCGTTGCGTTAAATGTGTGATTCACCACGAACGGGATGTGCGCGAAGGACAACAATATATATACGTGGCGCGAACAAGCACTAATAGAATGATCGTGGCGGGGAAGCTCTGCCGATGTTAACGTGTGAACGATTGAACTTGATGACTAGCGTACGCGGAGAGTGATCGTGACATGTGAAATTTATTGTTGCTTGCTGCNACAGTGCGAAGCTTTGCGCATATGCCGCTCGGGCTTTTCCGATCGCAACAAAATGGCTTCGCATACTANCGGTTTGGGAAAAAAAAACAATGCAATTAANGAATAAGTTGTGNTGATAGATGTTGTGATACGAAATTGCTTGTGGTGGTAGATGTCATGGTTAGAAGTTGTTCTTTTGATCAGAGGTGTTACGGTGACAANTACATGATAAATATATTAATATCCATTTGTGCACGATGCAGTACCTTGTTCCCAAACCGTCCACCACCACAAACTTGTTTTGTAATGGTCGTTTTGGAATGCCACTGACAAAATCACATCTAATACAATTTTTGTCTTTTTAACGTCTCAAAATTTTCCCCCCGTGTGTTGCACATGGATTTGCCATTCTCGCAATAAAGCGTAAACAGAGACTTCTATCGTTCATCTATTTCCACGCCTGATAAGTACTTCTGTGTCAAGCGTGGATCTTGTAGCGCAGGAGATACGTTGATGAAACTACATGTGTCCCCAGGTAAGTGGAAAGGTTTACGTGGTTGGAAATGAAAGCATGGCTGAAGAACTCGACCTCGCCGGCATACAGCACATCGGTGTTGGGCCAGACAACGCTTGCACCACTCAAGCCCACGATGAAGTTAAAAAGTAAGATATAGCGAACACCAAGGGTGTATTGCAACAAGATAATTTGTTTTTGCTTCACTAAGTTGGTGAACTCAAAGCGATATTTGTCGAGCTCTCGTAACTTTACGTTTTTAACAGCAACGTTTAGTTTTATTTACTAAAAAAAATATTAATTTTCATTATCAAAAACATTATCCCGGGTGACGAAATAGCACTTTTTTTAATCAAAGGCATATTTTTTGGTCAAAGGCATTGTACCGCGCAGCGGTTTAGTCGAGACCGTAACCTCCGAGACCTGGTCATAACTTCGAGACTGAGACTTCATAAAAAATCCGAGACTCGAAATTTGTGGATTTTACTAATTTTTGTAACAATTTTCAAAAAAATGTCATCACCGCTTCCAAGAAAGTTTTTCGAGTTTCTGGCGTTTTTCCTGCCTGTTTTGGTTTTTCCTTACCTTCAGATACAGCAGGCAAAAACACGTTGAGCTACAGAAGTGTTACTAAGCCGTATCGTTGCAGTATTCAGTGTCAACACAGCAGGCTTGATACCGAGACCTGTAGCCTTCGAGATCGAGACTGGCAAAAAGGAATGTTGAGATGAGTCTCGATACCGAGAACAAGTCTCGAGACTCCGCCACTTATACCGTGCGACGAATTTGTTTTTTGGTTAAATTTTATGTTCAAAGAAACACGCAAAATACGTTCTAAACTCCAGAAGCGGTCTGAACTCGTTACAATTAGCCAGTGTTGCTGGATGTCAGTAAATACTTTTTGATTGCCTGTTACACAAAGTTATCGCTTTGTTATAATTGGTTTAGTCCAGCTATGTCCAACCCACGTGGCTTACTGAGCCAAAAATTATGTCACCATCTTAACCAGGGCCGCACATTGAATGACTTACTTTGATCTTAGCAAACTAAATTTAGCTTAAACTAATCTGCTGAAAGCGTTCGAATCCTAACTGCAATGGTAACAGAGGCGATAGTGGCACTGAGGACCACCTGCATCAAAAATGTCAAATTCAAGATCATCAAAATAAGGACACGTTGTCAGTCTGTAGGATTCTTTTGCTACATCGAAAACCTAAACTGGGCCGCACAAAACCTTCGCCTGGGCCTCATGCGGCCGGAGGGCCGCGGGTTGGGCATAGCTNGTTTAGTCTATAATTGGCATTGTAAGTTTCAACCAGAGGTAACACTCAAGCGTNGCTTGTTACTTTTGAATTACCGNCAAAGTGTGATACANTGGGTTGTGGATGGGACACCAAANCGAATTCAGTTCTCGGTCGGGTCATACTGATTACCGAAGTCTCGAAAAACGATATTTGTAGCCTGTCCAGTTTCATACTATTTGTTAGGTNGTTGGGTGCGAAGAAGACGCATGCGCCGCTAAACAACTGACTCGCCTCCAATTCAGCTGTGAAAGCAGCCGCGTGATACCGGCGCAAGCAAGCGGAAATACGCGCCCACAGACCACTCGTGACACTCGAAAGGAGTTCGAAAGCGATTAAAATAAAACTACTAAACTTGTCAATTGATGGTGCAACCACATTATTTTTTCAGTTCGACTTGTACGTTAAGTAATCGGGCTGGTGCATGTTTTAGAACAGCGGTTCTCAATTAATTTTGAAGCCCGCACCCCGTCCTGAAGGAAAAATCATTTTTGCACCCCTTGCGCCATTTGATGTATTGTTTTGTGTATTATCAGAGGTTCGTGCCCCAGACGTCCNTTCCCGCACTCCCCAGGGATGCGAGCCCCCCAATTTAGAACCGCTGTTTTAGAATGAAGCCTATGGTGTGTGTCATTGTTNGCCGCCTGCCATGCAATCGTGAAACATGTATATTTCTGATGTATTCGTCGACAGATGCAGTTTGGATCCTGATGTGAATGCCGTCCTTGCCGGGTTCGACGGACATTTCAGCTTCACCAAACTTGTCAAAGTTGCGTCGTACCTACGCGACCCGAACTGCTTGTACGTGGCAACCAACGCGGACAGCAGACTACCGTTGGGTAAATGCATTGTTTTGTTTACCGCCTATGATTTTGTAGCACCAATATTAACTGCTGAGTTAATGAGTGTAGCGATTTTTTAGCTGTGTTTGGGATTGCATTTAATTATTATTCCGTCTTGCATGTTTGCTTACTTTAGTGAATACCTTGCGCTTCAACAAACATGTCTTTTCAAATTTTATCACAATCGTTTTGGTCGGCCAGGCGCCACCAGCGATCTGAAGTCCCCTATCTCTGCGGCATAGGGCATACGGCTACTTGCGCAGTGAATGTTGCAATGCATTGGTGGCAACTTGTTGACAACACCGCATATAAGTACTTATTTGATTCTTTGCACCAATCCGTAAATGCCAAGTATGCGTGGAAGGCAGCAGATACCATTTCGTCATCCGGTCTGACAAAATCGATGGCATTTTCTAGTGTAAGAGGCATGTGCTGTACCGTACCGTCATTCAGCAGGTTACTTGAGGCATTTATCGTTGGTCGTTCTGCTGCATGAGTTGCCTTCGGGCAGCAAAAAGTATTCGAACTTCGTGATGGTGCTCTCCATTCTAAGAACGGTAAGGCAATCAACAAACATCTATGCTGACGGTAAAATAAATGGCTTGTTTAGGTGATTCGCAACATGTCGTGCCCGGCACTGGCAGCCTTATTGCGGCCGTCAGTTTCGTATCACAGCGACAACCTGACGCTTGGTGTGGCAAGCCATCGCCTTTTATGTTCACGTGCATCAAGGTGGGTGACCGCGAAATTAGTGCGGTGTGAGATGAAATATGGTCTGTTTTTGCAGTGGATTTAAATATGTTTAAGGCAGCCAATACGTTATAGCGCGTTTGCGGAACATAATGAAATTGTTTTTACAAAAATTGCAAAAGAAATAAATAAACAAACCAAAGTTAATGATAATGCATGCAACCTATAGGCTTGGAATCGACTCGTCACTCACGCAATTCGTTAGCGTTGCCGCAAACAAATTACTTACTGCTACGCAATAAACTGGGCCTTAGTGTCCAAAACTACGAACTGAAACGAGGATCGTGTGCTGCGAAGGACTTGCAGCTCGGACGGCATTGACCGAAAGCACCGTCTGTCTCTTCCAGGAAAAATTCAAGGTGGATCCTGATCGCACGTTGATGGTCGGCGACAACATGAGCACCGATATACTGTTCGGCAAACGGAACGGTCTCAAAACTCTGCTGGTTCTCTCGGGCGTCGCGACCGAATCCGCTTTGAACGAAGTGAAACAAAAGGCTTCAGGTGATCCTGTCGCCAACGAACGCCTTCCCCATTTCTACATGTCGTCTTTAAACGATTGGGCGCCGTACTGCTCCAACTCGTAGTACTGCATGTCATCGATACGATGCTGTCATCGCCGTTGCTTAACATATATCCTTGCTGATCGCAACATTTTTTACACTGCGCTTCATTGAAGTTCACTGCACACGCCACGCGTTTGTTCTTCTAAAACGTCATGACGTGTTTTGCGATAGAAGTAGTGCCAAAAATCAGTGTATACATCGACTGTTACGATTATTTATTATTACTCGGTATGCTTCTTGCATCCTTCATGAGGTGGCTGAGATTATCCCGATTGCCATTTCGCTTCGCGTGCTTGTCTGACGTATCTCCTTCCACTCGTTTTTTGTTTCTTTTCTATTAAAGACGATTCAAAACGGTCTTAAAATAAACTGAACGTTTGTGGTACAAACTTTTTTTCGTTCCGGCCAGAACATCGTGCATTTGGAAAACTTTCTCAGTTTTCACCAATTGTTTCCCTAACCTAAAAAAAAAACTTTGAAAAAGTCTTTCATTCGAATCGAGCTCCGTCCATCACTGCGTTGCGCCGCTCGTATCTGCGATCGGACACCAACCACTGTCTCATGTCGTCAAACTACTGTTCAAACGGCTCTGTTTTCTGCCGCGCAGGGAAGTTGTCAAGAAAAAATCAACAGATTTCATAACCAGACGTCATTGTACTTCAAGGGTTATTGAACTACAGTGCTGATTGGCTGTAAAAAATCTAAAAACGCCTTTTTTGAAAAACACTCTTAGGCGTGGTAAAGACCATGCAGTGGAATTATTTTTGTAAAAAACTCTTTTAGTTATCCTTGTGCTATCCGGTTTTATATTTTGCTATAGAACCCGCTGTGTCTTGTGGCAAAAAAGGTATACTATAATAACGTTGTTACGAAATTCGATTCTGAAACTGTCATGTGATCTGAAACATCCTGTGCCATTTATTTAACGCGCAGAACTACCAGCTAGTGATACAGTTTTGGCGCTATTTTGTTTAAACGATTTGTTTCAGTAGTGCTATGTTCATTGTGAAGTAGGCAATGTTGTAAGGTCGTACTTCCAACTTGGCCACTTTCTCAAGCGCGTGCTTTTTCCATTTCTGCCGCGTACAATTTGCTCGTGTGTGTCACACGTTTGTTGCAGGTGTTTTCCGGCTGTTGCTCTGACTCGTTTCCTTCCCAATCACATTGACTTCAGCGTTTCAAGTGTTAGATACGCAAGAGCTGCATGGCGCGTGTGTTTTTTCCGCATTACTGGCAGTTGACCATCTTCGTATGGTAACTATTTTGTTGCGTGAAATCCTCTGTCTTGCTTTGCTGAATTGTTCCACGTTGGACGGATTTCTGCGAAACCGAAAATTGCTCGCTAATGGTAATCAAAGCTGATACTTGCAGAAGCAGGCGGTTTCGTGGAATAAGATGAAATGCGAGCACGACGGAAGCAATCATTTGAGATTACGCTTCATCGTTGAAGAACGAAATTGGTAAAATTGCGAGCAGAAGCGAATCTTAATCACTGAGTCCTAATGGCTTGATTGTGTGGATTGTCCCTGGAAGAGCTGTTTTCCTAGTATTACAAATAAAATTTATGCAAAATAGCAACGGCATGGTAAAATTTGGCCATCGTATGTTGCTGGACAGCAACAAACGACGCCAGGAGCACGTACCCAGACACAAAGTTGTCCTATGATCGTCTCACGCGAACCCGCATAACTCTGACCACGGAAATCCTCGCTACAGCGACTCCCGGGTCGTAAACCTTTGTGTTGGCTTTTTGTTTATAAGCTCATCCGGAACGGTAAACGCGCCAGACATCAAATTAAACTTAGTTCCTTTTCTTAGAACCAGTGGCGGAACTAGAGGTTTGAGCCAGGGGGTGTAAAACTTAGCTGAAGGGGGCCCACTAGCCAACACTAGAAAAAAAGTAAAGAAAAAATAATGAATCTGAATATCGTGGATGTCTATACCAACCTGCTGAAATCAAAAGTATACTAAATACCAAAATGTCAGCTGAAGGGGGTCAGTTTTTATATTTAGCTTTCCAGGGGGGACGATTGCACCCCGTCAGTTGCACCACTGGGTACAGCGCCATGTGAAATAGTCTGCGCAACTTTACTGCAAAACTGTTGTTTCGCCTAACCACCACTAGTTAACGTTTTCGGCTTAAGATGTAACGGCGAAACTGCCAATCGTAACAGCACTTATCTCTGATGCAGTTCAAAGTTAATCGCGTTTCAGAGGAGCCAGCGTAGGATTAGGAACTTGTGCTGGGGATTGTAAGCGAAGTCGCAGACACACCGTACGCTGCAAACAGTGAGGTCAGCGTAGTCGTACGAGCGGTGGTCTTATCTCCGCAAGACAATCAAAAGCTATATTTGCTGCAAGCTTTCGAGGAACTACCCCACTGAGCTCTGCGATGATTCAGACTTCCACATATCGGTATTCAAGTAAGTGGTCTCCACAAAGGCGACGGAGTTGAATCGATTTGACGTAACAGTGCGCATCCTCAGTTCTGAAATCTTTATGCACACTGTAGAATGCCCCTCAAAGAAAGCGGCGTGGAATTGTCACCAAAGTTGACACGTAGAATTATTTTTTTTACTTATGTTGTCGGGCGTGAGTGCCAGACTGGCACTGCACATAGAGGCACAAGTACAGTTCATTCCTACCCTGTGACAGCGGCTCGAACAAAGAGTGTAGAAGCTTGCGGATGCACTGAGGCAGAAAACAGGAAATTGTCCGATTCATGATGACAACCAAAGCAAGCCATAAAAGGCGGTTTGCCCGCGGGTAATGACACAAACACGTAAAACAAGCGGGAGGCAGTGGCGGATTAAGGGAGTGCTGACTGAGCTACAGACAAGAGCCCCCAACATTTAGGTGGCCCCCAATCCCTAGGCTGGTAAAAAGCCTGTGTGTAGCATAATATGTAAACAATACGCTGTAAAAGATACCATCGCCGATTGGAACTACTAAGCATGCGTTCTGTGCTCACTCATTGAAATTGCTTCGTTGACATAAAAGTGGTTGATTCTTTGGCGTGTGGTCTGGCCCACACTCACTAACAAGGTAGTGCTCAAAGGTCTAAAAAATTAATGTATTCAATCCGCTTGTCTTATTTTGGTTTCCGATGCGCATGCGGTATTCAGGTCATTTGAGAATCGGTCCTGCAGACAGCCCCAAGGGCGTACGCAAGGCGTGGGGTTAACCCCCCCTTGAGCTTGATATTTTACAAAATCTTTATTACCTGCGCAAACGAAATTAAATGTTTTCGCATACTTTTTGGTTTCAATTTGTCGACTTAATGCAAATACCACGGAATAAATTTGCATGCAAATTTCAAGGAACATTGTAAATGGGCCAAAAAGTAATACTTAGGTTTTGGTGAGAATCAGGGTTATCGTCTGCGTCCAGAAACCATCTCACCACTTTTTGCAGACCTTTCGTCCACTACGCGTGTTCAGGCCCGTAACCAGCTTGGGACACCAAGGGGGGCGAAGAGTTTTCTGAGAGGGGCACAAATTTTTTAAACGATGTCCAACAGATTTGAACTATGTCCAAAACATTTTTCCAGGGGGGGCGAAAAAATTTTTAGGGGCTTCCTTGATACGGGTCTGCGCATGTTCAAGATTGTGTTCCGTGATAGTTCACTCTATCCTTTATTTTGCCTACTATGGCTGATCAGCGCAAGCGCTGACCGTATTAGCTACATTACCAAATATTGTAGCATGATAGAACTGTTACACGAGCTCAAAAACAGCAGTTTTGACATAGAAGCATTCAGGCATTTCATGACTTCTCAGCAGGGGAAAAGGAAAACTAAGTTTTCTGGAGTTCTATGCATAACAAAAAATTGAAAGTTTTCTTGCGTACTTCATGCGCATTCTCAATTCTTGTGTAGCAGGGTTGCCAAATAGGCTTTTTTGAAGCCAGATTTTGAAATTATTGCGCTTTTTGAACACCTTTGGCTTTTTATGGAAATTAAAAAGACAGAAAAATCTGGCTTTTTCCTGCTTATTTTCAGTCGGATAGGCTTGGCTCTGGCAAAACATTGTCTGAGCTGCATATCCATTACAAATCTCTTGCGACGAGGGTCCATTACCACGCAGGGTGCACAGAAGATTGCATCAATTTTACTATTGCTCTGAAAATGATCGATGTTATTGATAAAAGCAAACCCACAGCAGTGTAAATACGGGAAAAGAATATGCTTCTAAAGATTGGACTTGTGTTATATCGATGTTTTTGACCAGTTTTAAGGTTTATTTTGCGTGCGGTTGTGCATGTTTTATTTGTGTATGCTTCAAAACTGCTATCTGACTTTTCCGGGACAAGGTCTGGCTTTTTTTCGTGAAGACAGGTTGGCAACCCTGTTGTGTAGTTCAGCAAGATTCGATCTTGCAAACCGGGGTGTGCGCCAGCCAGTCCAACCGCACACCTATGCTCGACTGCTCGTATTCGACGAGACATCAGCGCAGCCTCATTTAGCAGTTGCAAATTGCTCTGCCGCAGTGATGAGTCTGTTTCACTCCCCTTTTTCAACACGCAGCCAAATTTTGGAAGTAATGAACTCCTGTGTCGCAGCATTGTGTTTATTTTTCTCCGATATCCTAACTTGGAACGCTGATAGTTTATATTCAGTGCTATGACACATAAAATAAGGGGAGTGCGTGTAAAAAAATATGCATATTATGTCAACAAACTTCGCCAAAACGTTGGTTTGGATGCATGAATATGACGTCAAATTGTGACGTCACAAAGACCGCACACCACAAACAAATGACCACCATACGCCAGTGAACAGGGGCGGAGCCAGACATTTTCATTTGGGGGGGCCACTGGAGGGGCCAGTTTTGCAACAAGGGGAGCTGTCAATG
>JGI24158J21664_10012756_pt1 | contig 11119 bp, 6 predicted proteins | sample Ectturendosymbi3_FD_21664 | JGI IMG/M metagenome (IMG submission 21664)
TTTTTTCTCATAGTGGTTCCTTGTTCATTTCTGATAGCCATTCTCCAATGCAGGTGGCCACCACAAGAGATACATAAATATTCAAATCATTTTCCACATTTGATTTGTAAAAGAGAACTCTTGGTACACTACCCAATGGCTAAATGAGAAGATGCCAAATCATTTTGAAATTACCGAAAGGTGACGCAACTTGCAGTATATAATATATATATATAACAGGTCAATGTGATGTAATAATATGAAAAATAATGCCGTTCATAACAATACATTCAAGCAATACCTGGAAATTGCTGCAGTTTGGTGCCATTGCTTGAGTGGTCCCGTGCTTTGCAAACGACTGTAATTACTTTAATTTTCAATTTACAGTAGTCCAGTGGTTCTTAACGTTCTTTGGCTGATGGACCGTCTTTTCAAAATAATATCCAATAGACCACTTTGAAAAAAAATGGTCTCAAATAATTTATTGTACAGTAAAGGTTACGAGTTTCTAGAACGTTTTATCGAGGATATATGGAACTCTCTGTGGACCACATTGAGAATCACTGCAGTAGCCTAATGTGAAAGCATACAATTAAAAACCTTCACTTATTTGCCTATGGCAAATTTAGCAAAATAGTGACTTCTTGGACTGAAAAAATTACATACATGTAATAAAAAACAAATTTAACACAAAGGACCATGGGGCACCCAGAAGCACGGGGGGCCATAGCAATTGCTACATTCATTACTGTTGTTAATCTACTACTGCATATAAGCAATATCAAACCAAGTGAAACACTCCGCTGACAGGAATAAGCACCACGCCACAACTTCAAAAGCAACAATTGCAGTGGTAGTTTTGAAAAATATTGAGAATGTGGATTTGTGCTCTGTAGAAGCAAATATACGGCCAATTAAAGCATGACACAACAAGTTTTAGTCTGTCGTCTTGTTTAGTTGTGTTTCATGTATGCATTGCAGCACACTGACATGCCTGAAGAAATGAGGGTAGAAGCAATGGAGTTGTGTGTTACTGCGTGCGAGAAGTTCAGCACCAACAATGAGGTATGTCTTCCTGAGCTGTATATTTCCTCACTTGTTCTAGCTGAAAAACTTTGCCTAAGTAGTAAAACAATCAGAGTGATGATAAAATATATGAAGATAGTTAGTAGATCTTGGAATACGAATGCTGCAATCTCAACAAAATACGGATATTTGGACCATAATCAATGAACGTAGTTCAGATTTTTGTGGAGACCGGTTAGGCGTAAACCAAGGAAAGAAATTTTATGAGTTCACGTTGTTAATTTTTTGCCTTGCTTGACATTCGTAAATCTAAATTTTTTGAAACTGGTATTTCTGTTCACCAGGTGAGTAAACTTCATTTTTTCACCATATAATTTAAATCGTAGCTTCGGGTGCTTGGGAAATGAGCTATCTGTGTCCTTATTTGACGAAAGCTAAAGCGTTTGTGAGTAAATCTGAAATTGGAAACTTGTTTTAGGTTGTGGACTATGCTACGTTTGTGCAGATCCAATCAGGCCAGCAAGCTGGGGGACAACTGGGCAATTCCCCTCCCCCGAAATTTTCAAAAACATGTTTGGTTGTTAGGTACAACAAGTTACAATCGTTTTGCCCCCCAAAAATATCAGCTAGTTGCGGCCCTGGATCCAATGCTTTTTCATTCGTAGTTGCTGGCTTTGGTATATGTACACACAGTGTCAAACTGCAAACTTCAGGATAACACATGTTTATGCAGGCTTAGCGCGCGTTGACGTTTGAACTTCAATATGGAAATTCGCAACAGTCATATATCACTGTGCAATTGAAGCGATTGGTCTACAAATAAATTTGAAAACGCTCTTCTGCTAGTTTTCCTTCGAGATGATCTTGTGAAAGTAAGATTTTATTATCCTACTAGCTGGCCTCTCTTTGAATTAGCTTAATTTTACCCAGTGAGCTTTTCCTGTGATTTAACCTTTTTCTGACATACCTCAAAACAGAACAGCGTTGGTACCTGTAGTTGAACTGGCGAAAATTCATTCACGTGTTTACTGCCATTTTGAAAAATGGCAGGTTTGGTTTCGTGATATCCAGGTGCGGTAACGATTCGGAGATGAATGTTATGTTGCATTACGTGTTTTAGTGGTGCACAGATTCTGTGTTATTCTTTTCCAAAAAAATATGTTGGCACGAATCAACGGTATGCGATTTTGCAAAAAACTGTACACACTTGGGAATTTTAGTTTTTTGGTTTAAATTTGTTAGTAATACAAATTACCAAAAACAGAAACATTTGGGATAGCCAAACACACTATTCTGCCTTCTGTGAGATGTAGGTGAATCTGTTAGTCAAGGTAGGTTACAAGCTCTATCCCACGAAACTATGGGCAGCGTTCTTTTTTCGTGTGAGTCACCATGCATTCGTCGTCAACAGCTTTGCGCTTGAACCAGGACTAAATATCGAACACGACTGTTTGCGAACAATGTTCCATCTAAGGTTCGCAAATGCGCAGTACCACCAGGACATTTGTGCAGTTAAATCTCATTCTCGCGCACGTGCAACATTCCAAAACATTGGAAAAGGAGGAAAGCAAGAAGCTATTTGAATTGAATGTGTACTTTGTTTGTATTTTGGTAAGATTTTATACTTATTTTAGTAATTCACGAAGTCTGTAATACATTTAGAATTCTGCTAACTCAGCCTTAAAATATCTGTGCTCACTAAGACAAACATTTGCTCAGTGTAAAATTTTCCAAGAGGGAACCCTGTTTGCGAGATATCTTTGTGGAAACGTCGCGGAGCAAGCAAACAATGCGATGGCACCCATTCCTAGAGAGTTCTTTTGATATTGATTAAATTTCGAATCGTTATGCATTTTTTACATTCTGGACTTTTTCACATCGTCGCGTTTTCAAAGACCGACAGGTATTTTGCAGTTTCCAGACCTGGGTAGATTTAGCAGTTGAGCACTAGAAGCTTGTGGCATCACGGTCATTAAATCTAGTTCTTTGGAAGAAGGCACGATTTCGGGGCGAGTGGCGAAAGAGACGTTTTAACACACGAGGAACAATCTCCTTCCGGTACTTTTCGTTTTGCAGATAATCTGATTTGTTCTTTGAAGCTTCTCAGGTCGAACCGTCCAGATTTTTGCGTTTTTTGTATTTAATGAAATTTTGTACAATTACGGTTTTGCAGACAAAACAACATGTTTACAGTGTTTGTTGGATGAAAGCCGCAAGCGTCTAACCTTATCAAACTGAAACCAGACTTGTTTCCTTTGGAACTTGGTTGGTCCCAGCGTATTCTCAATTCTTCAACGTTGCATTTAATTCGGAACATGTTTTTACAACTAAAATGCTCTGTGCTGTTTTAGGCGAACGCTAGTTGGCATATGCAATATGTCATTGTATGACGTCGGTCAGTGTTTTCAAGTGCAATGGTGCATGGCATTCATTACGACCACGTAAGAGATGAAGCGTTTCACTTTCTGGGCAGCTCGATGTATCAATTATTAACGAGAACAAAGACACGAGGTTACAGTTAGAAATGAATTACTGTTGAGTGTATCATCGATCGAACAAAACATTGGAAAACTAGCTGATTAATCTCGAATCATCGTGATAGGTTTTGAGCTGCTATCTTCAAGTTTTTAGGCAGCCTATACAGGGTGTCCACAAAGTCTGGGAACATAGGGTTTTTCACTATATATTTTACTTGTTTAGGTTATTTTTCCTCCCCATAGGTTTATTTATTTAAATGATGATGACTCGGTCCAAAGAAGAACGAATCGAGTTGGTACTGTTTAGTGGACGAGAAGGATGGTCCCAAACTTTATGTGTTTTTTACCATGTACCCAGACTTAAGGAAATTCGCCTGGAAACGCAGTACTTCTAATTTTGTTTGATATCCCTTGCTGACAGCTGAATTTGATTTCAACATTTGAGGGGTGCTTGTACCGTGACATATGCAAAATCAAACTACAAATAACTACCGTATTTACACGATTGTAAGCCGCACAAATGAGTAACGAAAAACTTTATAAGTCGCGGCTTACAGAGTAAATACCGTGCGGGTGCGTCAGGTCCGGATCCGTTACAGGCCAGAATCCTTTGTTTGCCTGTAATTGGAATCGAGTTTTTGTCTAATCAATTTTACTTTCACGAGCTAGGAATTTCGCGACCTCTGCTTGTTGCAAATGTACCGGTTCTCTTTTTTAAATGCCATGTGTTTTAGGTAACATTAGTAGCTCATGATTTTTTTAAAAATTTTGCATGTTGTTTTGATGACGCTTTGTAACTACAGTGGTCTTGTAGCGCCACGACTGAGTTTGCACGATGTCTGGTATCGTTTGACTCGGTTTGCTTTGTTTTCTGGCTGTGCTCCCTGCAGCACATCTGCACACCGTGCGCTTGGTAAGAAGGTAACAGTACCAATTTGCATGGTCTTGATAAGACCCGGCCGATAAATAGTCGAGCTCCAGACCTACCAGCACCGAAGAGGACGCACTTGGCACCGGGCAGGTCGTAGCTCAGAACTTTTGGTCTGTTTCCGCGTGGTTGTTAATTCACCAACCGTCTCCACCTCCAGCAGCTTTTGTCAAAATGCAAGAGTTGCTGATGACGCGCAAATTTGTGCACATAATGTCTGTGAACAGTGCATTCAGGAAATTCTCACGACAGGCAACATGCTTCTAGTATAAACAGAACATTTCCAGTATGCGAGCAACGGACGAGATGAAGGCCGAAATGCCGAAGCTAAAGTGACAAAACGCGATTAATACACTCTCCACAATTCGAGGCTCCATCTACGTCATTTGCACCACGATTGACTCATTCGCAGGACTGAAAAATTCCTGAATAAAATGTCTTACCACGATTTCAAATTCAGAAAGAATTTCTTAGTGGACGGTTGCAATTTTTTGCGAAATTTGAAAGATAATGCTATTGTATTTTGTTTTGCAGAGCGCAGCTAAGATGATTAAGGAAAGCATGGACAAAAAATTTGGTTCTTCTTGGCATGCTATTGTTGGTGAAGGCTTTGGATTTGAAATAACTCATGAAACAAAGAACATTTTATACATGTTTTTCGGAGGCAATATGGCCATATGCGTGTGGAAATGTTCATGATTTAATTCTTGTACACTTTGCTGCATTCCATTGTTGCTGTGTATTATACACACTTGTTGCGATACCTTTTCTTGTTGTTGTTTATTACTAAATCATTATTTTTTATTACCAAGCGCGATGTTTTCGTAGAGCGTTTAAGTTCAGCGTTGAAATTCAGCAGCTTTTTACCGTTGCCTCTGTGCTTTCACTTCGGACGTGAAAGCTTTTGCTGTTCCGTTTGACGTATAATAGGATTAACAAAAAATATCATGCAAAAACAAGCTTGTTAAATTTTCATCTTAAAAGAGTAATTTCAGATCAAATCTTTAGGTACGATTAAGGCACCGTACCAGAACAATATTCGGTTATCCGTGTTGGAATTAACGTAAATGTGTCATATCAATGGCGTGAAGAGTGAAAACAGGTCTTCCACCATTTGCTCACCTAGATATTATATCTCAATAAATGTCCGCTACACAAACTCCCTGTCTCGTTCGGCTATAAACATGTACAACGAAAAAGAAATGTTGCTCGAAAATTGGCAGGCGGCCTCCTGTAGGAACGACGCCTTGAGGTACGATTTAGATCAGTTGCATGGGGCGCTGTTTGTAACGCTAAATCAGAAACATTTAGCGTCACAGAACGTTACCGTACAGATTTGACGCACCAAATGCTAAACCGGACATATAATCCATTATTTAAAGTGTTATATCAAACAGATATAAGTGCTAAATCGTCCAGTTCAATTTCATTATACACGTTTTTTTGTCCACCTTTCGGACCGTCACGAGTGGTCTGAGGCACCCACCTTCCGCTTGCCCCCGTGGGCCACGCGGCTGCTTTCGCAGTGAATCCTGCACTGGTGGCGAGTCAATGTTCCTTTGCACCAGCCCAGTGACGCCGAGCACGAGGCTGGACAGGCTTGGGGTTGCCAGATCACTTGAAATATTTTCAATAACGTTTTTTCGTTTTTGTGTCAGCAAGCTTGCACGTAGGCTATGTCGAATGAGCATGTCAGAATAGCTAATCATGTACGAAATTGAAAACTAAAGAATGCTTATTATGACGACACGGCTTCTCTTGAATAGTTTACTTTTTACTACAAATCTAAACGTTATTCCGTTCAATTGCATTGTTTAATCTTGATTCCTGAATGTTCAATGTAATCAAAGTTCAATACAGGGTTCCCACGTGGTATTGAAAAAGTATTGAATTTCAAAATTGTTTTTCAAGACCTTGAAAAAGAATTGAATTTTGTCAAAGTGTATATTATGTATTGCACAAGTATGGAAATTCTAAATGGTACAGAAATCTCAAGTATCCGAGCAGAATTTTAATGAAGCCAAAGCACTTCATTAATTATGCAGTGTTATGCAATGTGTAAAATTGAGTTCCATGATTAAGAATTTCAAAAAATAAAGAAAAGTGATGGTATTGAACTTCTTAATTTTAGTATCGAAAAGGTATTGAAAAAGAATGGAAAATGATTTTTTAAAATGCGTGGGAACTCTGTCAATAATGAACAATTTCACAATTGTTCAAGGATGACGTAAAATACTTAAGGACAACAAAATGTTTTTCAAGAATCAAGCACATAACCAGTTTTGACAGCAAATTCAAGGAAAGCCCTTGGCGCTCAAGGACGTCTGACAACCTTAGACAGGCTGCAAGCACCATTTTCCAAGTCTTCGGTATGACCCGACCGGGACTCGGAAGTCGTGATTACGCCACATGTAAAGTGGAATTTGTAACAGCTATAGAAGAGTGAACCTAGTCGCATAGGGAGACTCTATTGCTCTTATTTTACGCGGACGGTCGTAGGTTCGACTCTCGCTTTAGGTGGCTCAGGGCGAGCCAGCATTGTGGCTGCAACGCCAGGCTACCAGCTTTGGTGGCACGTGCTCAACCAACTGTACCACTTAGTGGTAGATCGGGTAGATATAATTCACGAACAGCTGATCATGCAGTTTAGCAAATACACAGCACTAAAGGGTGACCAGTTAATCGAAATGCAGTTTATCAACCATGCCTAAGCTTTCACGCTTCAGCCCTATTAATGCTTGATTGCTAAATTCGCACGAGTAGTATCTCTCCGATTTAGCTGATATCTGTCTGATGGTGCACTGGGTGCAGGCCCATCACCAAGCCCGCACACAATCTAGCCCCCTCATGCTCTAGTATCCCCAATAAAGTTATTTTACTATTTTTGTATAATACGAAGCCCACCGAAGCAAACGTAATCTCGCCCAGGGAGTTTCGACTGGCGACGCGCTTGGTTTGGTCGGTTATATCCGTTTGAGTTAACACGTAGTGTGTTGTCCAGGGATGTGGCGCGTGGGAACGCGTTCCCACACTTTTTTCATGCTAACCTGACTTGAAAACATGAGCGTCGGAAGGGGCAGGCAAAACGGGCATTTGTCCCCCCTGGAAATTGAGATTAAGGGCCAAAATTTTCTAGAAATCCTGTAATTAGCAGCTTACTTCCGAATAATTATTTAATTCTTGCATTGACAGTTGATTTGCCGGTATGAAACCCTCACTGCATAAGCGCCAGGTTCATAGTTATGGTGTCGTGCAGTGATGAGTTTGCAATTCACTCATGTCCTCTCCTTTGCCTGCACAGGCAGGTTGCGAACGGATGTTGTACTACTGGTCTTTATTGCGTAACAATAACATGGCAACAAATCTTCAAAGGTTCACTTCGTGTTACGGTAGCTGGCGTTTTGCTTGCATGTGACTGTCAGTGTTGCCACTGCTGTTTTTTTTTCACTAGATCTGGGGTTTTTCTGTTTTATCTGGGGTTCTGGGGTTTTTATTGAAAATTTGGGTTTTTTTGACTCTGATCAAATTTTATAAAATTATGTTGTATTACTGTATTTTCCATTCAAGAATACAGTATTTTCACAGGCGTAATATGAGGCTGTGCAGATGCAGTAGCCAGTACAGATGAGTAGAGCTAGGATTAACCAACTTGTTTGAAATAATGGTTTACAGATTCAGCACTAACTAGGCATAGATCATCACTCTAATCTATCGCTGATATGGCAAGGGCTGCGTGTGCATGATTTTTTAATCCTTTTTTGGTTTTGAAGATGCTGTGGTTGAGAATCTCTTCATTGTTTTACGGGCGCATTGTCATTGTGACATGAATGTAAAATTTTGAATGTTAAATTAGTAGTCAAATATTGCAATGAATGCAATGGTTAGGATGAAAAGAAAACTGTAAGACCTTGAATGTATCATATACATGTTTCAATTTGTGCATTTAAGTGAAAGTAAAAGAAAACATTGCAATATTTGACTTTTCTTTAACGGGTTTTTAGAAAAGATCTAACTAGCTTTTTTATGTTACTTCACACATTTGATTTGCTGCTAGTGTACTTGTAAATTGTCAGTATATTTAAAAAGGCTTGAACTTGTTAAAAATATGATGCAAATAATGCATACAACCTTAATTTTTATGCGCAAGTAGCGTGCGTTTCAAGTTTGGTTTTGACTTTTTTAAACATTTTGTATGTCTGGGGTTTTTTATTATTTTCTGGGTTTTTTTTCAAGGTAAATTTTGGTTTTTTTTTTTATAACAGAGTGGCAACACTGGTGGCTGTTGAACGTAGACTTCTTGTCAGGCAATGCAGGTAAACAGTGACTGCTGATAGCGGTAAGCCACGTGCATATATACGTTTTGAAAAGAAGCATGAGTTAATCTGTAGGAATGTTTCCACAAGTTTGAAAAAATCGATTGTTAGTGCGATGTGACCAGTGGCATAGCTGGAGGTTTGGGAGTAAAACTTCGCTCAAGGGAGCCCACTGGCGATTGTAGGGGGCCCACTAGCTAACACTCAGAAAAAATGTAAGAACTGATAGCGACTCCCGATGTGGATGCCTATACTAAAACCTAAATAACCGGAAAATACTAAACACTTCCCAATAACGCAACAAAACAGCAACTTACTGAAAATCAAAAGAATACTAAATACCGACATATAAGCTAAGTGGGGGCCTGTTATTTTAATTTAGCTTGCCAGGGGGGTTCGCACCCTTTCCCCGTAAGTAACACCACTGATTGTGACCAATGTGCCTGTGAACCAAACTACACTTACGCAGGCTTTTCACGCAGTATAAAAATACGTGGCTTGTCAGAATACGTCTATGCAGGCTAGTGTGACTACGTTTTAATCGCTAAGGTTTAGTTCTGAGGTCTAAGTGAATAGGGGAGATGTGGGATCTTTGACCAGGGTGGGCTCAGTGACCACAGGCTGTTTCTCGCCGCCTAGTGAACGTGTGTTGTTGTGGTTTTGGCAGTGAAGCTGAGATTGCTTTCTTGTTGCCCATATGTGTTTTAAAGGAGCTATGGCTGTCAAATAAATTTTTGTGGGCTAATTTTGATATTGAAGGAAGAAAGTAAAATTTTAGTGCCTGCGTTTTTTTGATTTTGCAGATGACAGGCAGCTTTTTTCGAAAGATTTTTTGCAAATGTGATATGGTTAAGGAAAGAGTTTAAAAAGTGCAAGACGTTAAAAACCGATTCTGTACATTTTTTTTATTGTGGCAAGTAATGCAAAAATGGCGGCGGAAGGGACCAATGGCCCGGCGGTTCAAAGGTCACTCAGCATATGGTTTAATGTCTTCAGCTTAAACATGAATACTATCGAAATTAGTAAATGCTAAAAACGATTGTTTATGAATGCCTCAAGGCGCTGAGCGATGTGAGGGAGCATCAAATTAGTCTGCGAAAATCTTCCAAAGATAATAATATTGACTGAGTGTCTTACGTCGTTCAAAAAGCCAAAAAGAAGGTCGTGATTCTGTGAGAAAACATTCGATGGCTTCTATGGACAAGTGCGTTGATAGACATATAAAAATATTTTTGCTGATATTCGTCATCCATTTACCAACCTATACGAAGCATCTTAGAGCAGTATATACGAACCAATCATGTAAGCACAGTGATATGAAGCATCTAAGCTCAAGGTTTCGAGCACAGCTAAAGAAAAGCCAAAAATGCGCATAAAACCGTGAGGCGTCAACCATCCGCATCTAGCGATGCAAGTGATATTATAAACTCAGTACATTAAGACAGTGACACAGCAAATGATTACTCCTTAACCGAGCCGGAAATTGGTGGTGTATTGAGCGGATTTTCGGACCACGGGTTGTTACTGCATTGTAAAAGTTCATTCTAATTATGGAAATTTCAAAATGCTTGTAGAATTGGTGCTAAAAGGACCTGATGATGATGGAGACTTTGAAGTTCGTAGTTGCCCACAAGGCGCCTTTTTGGTGTTTTGGGATTTGATATCGATTTATCTCAGCAGAGACGCCGGAACCGGGGTTCATGACGGGGGGCACTGCCCCCCTTGCCCTTTGAAATGGGGGGCAAATGTGCCCTTACATAACAGCATCATAGGCAATTTCAAGGATGTTGGAGAGCGGTGAAATGGAGGGGGTATTTCTCCCCTACTCTTTTGAAAGGGGGCAGTGACGTGCATAGGGGGGGGGGCGAACGGGGCGCCGGCCCCGGGCATCCAAAGAGTGAAACTACAAAAAATGAAATGCTGTAACTGGGTGATATTTCCAATTGTAAGTCTACTAATACATGTTGTATGGATTTAATTTTACCAAACTTGTTTTGTTGTCAATACTAATTTTTAGGTCTTCAAATGCCAGTAATTCTCAGCTTCTTCAATACCAGGGGCCTATACTTTGGGTGTGCGGCGCGCACCCAATCAAATTGGTAGTGACGTGACTTGTTCCAGATCGTGCGATCAAGGGAAAATCACAAAAAAGGATTGAAAGATAATCAGGGTTGAAAAAACACGGGTTTTTGAAAAAACAATTCACATGTTTGTTTTTTATCGGTTTTTTTTTTTTTTTTAAATAAAACAGGTATTTGGAAACTACCACCATGTGAAGCTGATATTGTCCGAAGTAAAGTCACCTCCATCTTAAAGCGTCACAACTCCACTGAATGCAATTTGCGACCATGGGAGTTAAAGGCGATCAAAGAACTTCGTTCATTGTCAGATATATT
>JGI24158J21664_10012757_pt1 | contig 11118 bp, 4 predicted proteins | sample Ectturendosymbi3_FD_21664 | JGI IMG/M metagenome (IMG submission 21664)
CCTGAAAAAGTCCAAGATTAGTTGCACAGCTGCAAGTTCAGTCGTCCCACTGATTAGCACGGGTGCTGTTTGTTATGCATATGAATGTAAATACAGTGAACGCAACATGTGAAGTGTGCATTTTATCTTGTCCATTGTTATTTGAACCCCTTTAGAGTTGCTAATGGCTGGGGCCGAGCGCTTACGTCCTATTTTTGAATGGGGCCGCGAGCTTATGTCATATTTTCGAATGGGGTTGCGAGATGAAAAAGGTTGGGAACCACTGCTTTAGAAATATGGAGCAAGAATATAATCCATTATCAGGATTACTCAATAGATTGGATTAAATACTCTCAACTGCATATGAGGTTGAAGATCTAGGCCTGAAACCAAATTGATATTTGGATAATAACTTGTGTTCTGGTAAATAAAAGTACACTCTGTCTTATAGAATTCTTTCAAAAATTTTATTGAACTGTAGCAAAATAGATATTGGTCGATAATTTGAGCAAATATTTTGTTCTCCAGATTGTAGGTAGGTATAACTATAACTATCGTGACTATAACTATCATGTAACTATCGTGATCATGACATCGTGTCACTATTGTGATCATATCGTGTAACCATCGTGACTATAACTATCGTGTATTCGTGTAACTGTCGTGATCATGACAACTATCGTGTAACTATCGTGATCATGACAGAATATAACTATCGTGATCATGACAATCGGCCTCATACTGTGATCTTGAGTCTTTTCCAGATAGCAGTAAAGTGATTCAAGTTTTTCAAATTCAAATCCAATCCAAAAATTATATTGCAAAATATAGCACAAATACGAAAACAAAATCTTGTTCAAATCCAAATTTCAGTCACTGTTATTAGCCTAAACCCATGTGGTGACCAGGCACGTAGCCAGAAGGGGGGGCGATGGGGGCAATTTTCCCCCCAATTCCGAAAATTGCACCAAAAAGTTTCAGGTAAATAAAACCTTTGGTGTGTAAGCCTCAGAAATACTTCAGTGCAAATTAACGAAACTGCCTGAGGCAACTTTCCTACTTCAGCCATTGGTCAAAGTTCATCAAAGCAGTGTGGTTTACCAATTATCCATGTTTAAACAGACGTTGTGTAGGCCTACATGAGTGTCGGAAGGATTTTTTCCAGAGGGGGTGTAGTGGATTTTTCCAAGGGAAGCCAAGGATTTTTCTATGGGTGGCCAAAAATGGTGACANTTCATTTTCCCACTTGAAACCAAGAAAACAACCTTTTCTTATTTTTTTGCTAAAAATTTAANAGGAAAATGTCTTTCAAAATCTAGGGAGGTGCCAAANTTCAATCAAATTTCAAAATCTAGGGANGTGCCAAGNACCCCTTCTGCNATCAAATTTCAAAATCTAGGGAGGTGCCAAGGACCCCTTCTGCCACCCCTCCTTTACGACGACCATGGTTGTGTAAGGTGTAAATGCTGGAGAATTCATATCGTGGCTGATGTTTACCTGAGGTTTAAGCTCCATGTGGGCGTTGATGCTGATGAAATACAAACTTGTGCCTAAGCGCTTGTAATCACTAACCGAAAGTAAAACATGGGTCACGCTTTTCGCAGCTGCTTACGGCGCACCAGCTTGCTGAATACAAGCTAATGGTGATTTAAACTTCATTTCAAGACCATCGCAAAAATTCCTCTCTGACAACTCTGGCGTGCTACAAATAGGCTACTGTAGCCTATAATTTAGGCCAGGGGGTGTGCAACCCGTGACCGGTGGGCGAAAAGTGGCCCGGGAGGCCCGGGACCTTAGGTTTTGTGGCCCTCGGAAGGTCCAGATTTTAAATAGAGTGTGACACGAGAGCCAAAAAACTAAAAATGTAAATAATTTGCTGCTTAATTTCCCTTGCGACCACACAAGTTCACACGCATCTGGTATTCGCTTTATTCAGACCCTTTGATCTACAAGCAAGCATTACGATTTTTAAAGGGTATTGCCAATTTTCCGTGGGTGGGCAGCAAGTTGTCTAACCCGCAGAGTTTGACACATTCAGCTGTGGCCCGTGAATCGGTCTGGTTATGTGTATTTGGCCCGGTAGTACTGCATGGTTGCACACCCCTGGCTTAGGCCTAGTACCCTTGTCTGCAGCATCAGTCGTAGCCTTAAATGATCATGGTAGATTTGTCCTTTTGTAGAGTTTTAAAAGTAAATGCGTGACTATAACGGTGATATACATTTTATATGCCTTGAATCTCAAACTTTGGCGGCAATCCAGTTTTAAAGTCTTTTTTGCTACGCAAATTGACCGTAGACACTGTTTAGCAATAACAGCTTTTGTTCTAGATATTTGTTTGTTATGATTAAATATGTACTGTAATGGTTCAACCACAATTATGTGGAGCATCAGTGTTTTCATCAAATATTTCACATTAGGTCTACCTTGCCGCCGAGTAAAAAAACAGTTTCGTCAAGTAATCAAGGTCCGACATGTAAGCCTGCATAGTCTGAAAGTGTTTCAACTTTTATCTGATGTTAATTGCCACTCTATCCTGCAGCAAATTTGTAATCATTCAGCTGCAACGGGAAGGGTCAACAGCAAAATCTAACGTAGAAAGATGATTTTCATTTCGAAAGTGCTGAGGGCAGTGAAGCTGCCGTTACTTATAGATAGCTTTTAGCTTGCAATCTGTTGTCTCGATAAAGCGCATGTGGCTAAAACGGAAAACATTGAAATTTTTCCCAGCGATTGGATTTTCTTATTTAAACACTCAAGGATTTAAAAAACGACTGCAACCGCTTGCGTTAGAATGGCTAGATTAGCGGTTCCCAAACTTATTTGAGCACGACCCAAATCTGCGTTTGGTGAACACGCCTCAAACAACGACACAAGCCTCAAACAAGGTATGAAATAAAATGATTGTATGGGTGATTTTGGCAGTAAGTTTCTAAGTTCGTTCTTAATGTCGGCAATCTATTCTTTTCTGAAGTACCTAAGCTACACACAGACAAGCAGTGGTAACGTTGAAAACATACAACCCCTGTTTGGATCACCTCGGCGCGACCCATTTTTTGACCCTTTGTTGGGGTTTCGGCCCATTTTTTGAGAACCACCGGGATAGATCAACAAGTATTTCTTGACTTTACTGTAGAGCCGTGGTGGTGATCAATTGTGGCTTCGTTTTCACAAAACCACAAACATTTTCACACTTTGTGTAGACTGAATGGGTCAAAGTAAAACATATGCAAGTTTGTTTAGAGGACATAAGCAACTTTCGCACTTCGCATTTCATTGCGTTTAATGACATAAACTCCATACATTGTTCAAAGTCGTTGAAGCAGGCCCGTAACCAGCTTGGGACACAAGGGATGGGGAAGAGTTTTCTGAGAGGGGGAATATTTTTTGTGTCCGAATGTTTTCAACTATGCCCAACACATTTTCCAGGGGCGAGCGAAGAATTTTGTTTACGAGCCTGCGTTGAGTTGAGGGCCACTATCCTTTGTGTTATCAGCTGCATACGCCTACCAGTCGCTTAAGAGTTGTATGAGATACATGGCTTATATGCGCCAAGTTTTGTAGACCAACTTCGGGAGTCGCCTTAAACAGGGGTATAGTGCTAACAAAAACCGCGTAGAAACGCATCCGAAAAAATAGCCGTTTTGAAGCAGCTTCAAAGCCATTTTAAAGCAAAACGTGAAAAAGGTATGAGAACGCCATTCCTACCCCACTACACCCCTGGGCTTAAAGTNAAGTCACTACTCGGCTTCAATTAAGCGTGCTGGCATACATCAGCAGGTGTGTAAATAGAAAAACTCAATCATAATGGCAGGCACGATAACTTCTTCTTGCTAATATTGACTGCAAAAAGCATACTGCAGATCTTGCACTTATAGTATCGAGATTTTCACACGCGCTTTCGCAAGAAAGTTTTANGAGCAAATGCCGGTGNTGATTTTGATCCAAAGTGTAAGCTTGGAACTTTACTAAAAACAAACTTTTAAAACTTGTCAAATTCAATGAAGACAGACTTCTAGTTGCCATTTTAATTCTGAACAGAATTATTCAGAAAAAAGCAGCAGAAAAATGTACCTTTCACCAGGCGCGTAACCAGCTTGGGACACCACGAGGAGCGAAGAGTTTTTCAAATTTTTTGAACTATGTCCAATTTGCAATGCATTGATGATGATACCAGGAGTTATCGAAATCTTTGCAATATGTCGTTTGTATCGTTTTCATTGGCCATGATTTTCATTATAGGTTCAATAGTTTCAAACTATATTCAACACATTTTTCCAGGGGGGGATTTGTCTAGGGACGGCTTCGCCCCCCCCTGCGGCCCCCTGGTTACGGGCCTGCCTTTTACTGATAATGCTTTAAAAACAAGGGGCATTACAGTAGATTTTCAAATGTTGAGACTTAGTTGCTGTGTGGTGAATGTATGATTACCTTGTGACGTAGTGGCGCCCGCAATCTTGCAATCCTTTGATTGTGCCTCTGTGTTCGCCCCGCGGCTGTTGTGTTGTGCTTGCGGCTTCTTACTGCAATACTGCAAAGTGTTCTTTTAGTGCAGCATGCCCGTCCTACGAAGCATTCGATAAGTTACGCTGTTGTGTTTGTTTCGCGTAAGAGTTTATTTGCTCTCCTGTTCATTGTATCTTTCCGTGCAGGGCGCTTCATGATTGAACGGTGTCTTTAGTGTATTAAAGCCTGGTTTTCCGTAAATAATGCTTAGTGGGATTTGCAGGCAAGAGCACGACATGTTGTTCCCCCCCTATCAAAATTTCTGGCTACACGCCTGCCACATTTCGAGCTACTTCTTTACTGCTGTGGCCACTTCACAAATGGTTTGTTACCAGTGGTGTACGCAGAAAATTTCCGAGGGGGCGGCAAAGTTTCGTCACAATCGTGTGACGTCACAAATCAACTTTATGGGGAAGTGTCGAAGGCACGACCATTCTAGGGGTACGGGGACATGCCCTGGGGAAGTTTTGCAAAATTACACCTAAAACTACGCATTTTTGTGCATTCTGGAAGCAAGTTTTAATATAATGCTTTTGCGAGAGTTATTAGCCGGTGAGACGGAAAACTGAACTTTTGTTGTCTGAGGCTCATGAAATCAACCTGTACGCGTGCTAGGATGTTACAAGTTTTAGACATGTATCGCTTATCGAAAACGCTTATTGAAGTTTGTGGGCTCAAATCTCACGCCAGCCGAAGCTTTTTTCTAGTGTTCATTGTTACCTGTGTTAAGTTACTTAACAGCCACGTGTGAAGCAAATTTGTTTCTCAGTGAAAGAATGAAATCGTCAAATGAGAATCAAGCAGAGGAAACGTACAGTAGTCATAAAAAAATTGCGTAGTGCGTATATCAGTGACCAGAAAACAAAATCAGTTTATTTTAAATTGAGACCACGGTTCCCTTTCGCAAATTGGTCAATCACTTGACTATAATCAAGTTTAATGTCCTTATACTGTTTATACATTTATTTATTTTTAGGGTCTGAGTGGGGGAGGGCATGGCACAGTGCCTCCCCCCCCTTTCGTACGCTAGTGTATTGTTACGGTGGATCTTCAGCTTCATCTTCCCAAAAAAAATACAAACTGATATGACCTCATATGTGCCAACATCTTATGCTCAAGAAGCGATGACTCGAATCACGATTTTAGTGACTCGACTCGAGTCACGTTTGAGAAACGATGTTGTGATGACTCCACGCGTTTTTTCGGAATGACTCGACTTCAGTGGCGATTCTAAGGGCTGGTCTGCGTGGACCATGCCCCCCAGATTTTGGCTGGCCCCAGTTTGTCACCAGTTGTGTGGTTAATTTTACGTTTAAGTTGGTTTGGTTGACATAAACAGCAGATAACTTTTATCTAGCAATATATAAAATGATAATTTGGAATCCCTCTAGCCTGCATTGAATCTTTTCCAAATGCATGGTGAGCTGTGTTGTCGTTTCATCACAGAATCATAGATAATTTCATGGTTTATCAAGATCGACTTGAAACAAATTTATTTCAGCTATTCGCGCAGCCAAAAATTCAGAATGGTTTTCTATAATTTCTGCTATTATTTTTGAGGTCAATATTGTTGCTGAACACAAACAAGCATAATTGGCAGCGACTTTTTTGTTTTTTACTAGTTTCCATTACCCTCAACTCTTTCACTGTCCCCCTAACCTACCGCTGTTCCTGTGTTCCGTCAATCCTGATTGACGTCCTTGTCGCGAGTCACCAAGTATTTCTAAGGACACGATTCAATATTTTAGCAACGTGCGTGACCAGGAAATGGCCTTCATTTATTGATTCAGCTGAAATCGTTCAGTTCATGCTTGAGACATCTGTTTGCAGAAGACATTTTTTTCGTTGTCTGGCACGTGGTCGTGTGATGACGTGGCAGGCTGATTGTTGAAGATGTTTACAGAACCGGAAGATGCGTCACTTGACGTCAATCAATCGTTTAGCTCTGCATTGGGTGAATAAAGTAAAATAACAATGGCACATTGAAAAAGAAACGGCTTCGTGAAAGGCGTAAATCACTTTATATAGAACGAATTTCCAGGGTTCGCACAAACCAAAACAACATCAGAGCAGAAATGAGCGCGAGTGATAGTAAGACGTAGTGGAATATATTCATCTACGACAATACAACGTTGCACTGTCGTTGATTGCAGCCATAGTGTGATGAAACTATGCCGAACAGGACCGGGCTGCACAATCGACGGAAATCACTGCAGTGTCTTTTCAGTTAGAAAGTATCTTTAAACGTTTGAAGCTCTTTATAATGCGTCGATTTGTTTCTAGATCATGATTCACATTTTCCTAATGGATTTGAAGTTATCTTATCAGGATGTTATCGTTATAAATTGCAGGTGGAGTCCGCTGATATGCTACATAATCTTGTAAGCAATACCAGTTGAAATATAGTTCTTCAGAGCCGGGGCTAGCTAGCTCGTTTTTAGTGGTACGGCCAATATCGGTAGAAATTGTGCGTCCAGGGAATTACTGCTCCCAAAGTAAGCGGTTCTTTTGCGATTCTGTGCTCCCTTGAAAAGATAACCTTTTTTAGAGCCTTTTCTTGGTGATTTATTTAACGACAGTTGGCGGCAGGTCGAAGCCTGATTAGTGCATTTCGTCGGGGCGGTTAAGATGGACGCTCTTGTCTAAGGAGCGCTACAGCGAGTCACTCAGTGGCCGTGGATCGAACACCCAACCTTCCAGTTGAGAGGCGGACAATGTAACACTGAGCTAATCGCCGCTTCAGAGCCATTCACAGTAAGCACTTTCTGCCACAGTGCAGGTGCGGAACAAAGTCTAAAATCTAACCTGAACTGAAAACGTCAATACAACCGTAAACTAATCGTTTTACTGCTTAATAGGCTATCCACTTCCTTCAATTTCCAAAAAATTACAGGAGACATTGCTCTCCACTATTCCACATCTTGAATTCTGTGTACTATTACCTGCAATGCACGCTATACAGTTATTGTTGTAACTCTTCGCCATTGAGCCAAAAAATGAAAATAAAAACGTGCCTACCAGTGAGGTTAAGCAATGTCACGAGACAACAAAATTCTCAAACCGTTCCAAAGAATCAACCCAAATGTCTCAGTGTATTTTTTCTTCCAGAAAGATAATTTTCAACAATTTTGTCCAAATCAAGTCTGTCTACTGGTTCTTTGTGAACCTGTGAAATCAAATCGTTTTAATTGTCGTCAAGTCATGGTTGTACGAAGACCGATACCTTCCCCTCTAATGTCTGGTTCCCTCGTCGAAACTTGTGTAGCTTGTTACTATAGTAATCATCTTATATAAAAAAACAGCTATTATGCTAAGATTTATAAATGAACAAACAAAAAATTATAGCGTGCGTATTTTCATCCTCCCGAGCCCGGATGTGATGCAAATCGTATGTAAATCTTATACTCCTCTTATGTCCTGGTTGTACGCAAATACGTTTTTACGCGCTTTGGTGCAGAAAAAGACCTCTCTGATCTGTTGTGGCATTCGCGGCAGGTAAAACCAGAAGTAAACCCAAAACTTTCCAGACACCGGAAAACACAATACTCTCAGAGACTGACAGTTTCGACACTATTTTTATGGCATCGTGAACAGTGAAATCAGTAGCCAACTCGTTGCAGACATCTACAGTGTGATTTTAGAAGTGGGAATATAATCTACTTCGATTTCAAGCTTCGAAAGATCGTGTTTTGTAGATTTCCAACCCTGTTTCTACATCAGTATTCAACATCCACGCATGAAAGAGGGATACAACTGCAGTGGGTGGTTAATTAGTGGAGTTCAGCAAAGAGCAGTTATTTTCGGCTTTCCAATTTCTTATCAACAGAAAGTTGTGCGGGTACCATTTCAAAATTGAAACGTATTGTTGAATCAGAAAACAGGTTCGGCCATGGCCGTGCCGGGCAAATAGGTTACGCCGGCCTTGTTTTTGTGAGATTGGACACCAAACATTTTAGCCGTGAAGTTGAACATACCGCTTAGTTTAGATAGATGAACATTTCTGGCTGTTTTTGATTTATACTCATGGCGTAACTGACGGGAGCCAGAGGGGCGAATCGCCCACCCACCGGCAAGTTAAGCGTAAAAACCGGCCCCTACTTGGCTTATACATTAGAATTGCCCTATAACATCACTTCAAGACCGGAGAAAAAGGGTCGTTATAGAGTATATACGCGAACTGACGTTATAGCCAAAGTTTTTATATGCGAATTCTACTGTATTTCCGTTTTAGTATTCTTTCGGTTCTCAGCAGGTTGTTTTTTTGCGTTTTTCGGAGTATTTTTCTGTGATTTATGGTTTTGGTGCAGCCATCCACATCCGGTTCGCCATTATGTCTCAAGTTCTTTTGGGCCCCTACAGTGGCCAATGGGCCCCTTTCAGCTAAGCTCCCCCAGGATCAAACCTTTAGTTACGCCACTCTTTATACTTTGAATATAATCAAACGCTATACTTTGAATATAATCAGCACATTTGGGCCCGTTGCGACGGAGAGCATTCGGGAGCACTGCCCACCCAAATTTTTTTTATTTCCCCACAAACTATTTTATTCCCCACAACGCGCATTACTATACACAGCACCATTGAATTCTGTACCCCTGTTATTAGTTTCTATATCCCTTGGCGCAACAATATCGGCATCATCACAGCGACATCGTTAGCATGTTGTGGGCCTCAACCGTTCAACGGTGTTTAGCCATCTGGTTCCCACCAAGCCCGTAGCTGTTTTTTTCGATCACAGACCGAAACGTTTTTTTTCGGTCAGAATGTCTGAAAATATAGGATAATGAACACTGTTTCGGCGCGTTTTGATACAACTGTGAGACAAAAGACCGAAATGTCTCAGTGACCAAAATATCTCAGAAAAGTAACTGAAATGTCTTAGCGATAAAAAACAGGCCCGTAGCCAGGTTTTTAGGGGAAAATACACATTTAGAGGGCAAGATTTTTGTTTTTATTATATGTTTATAAAACAAAGTTTTCTGGGCACAAAATTTGAAGAGGCAGAAAAAAATTTAAGGGATATTGCCCCCGAATGCCCCCCGTGGCTACGGGCCTGTAGTGACCCCGTCTTTAAAAAAGAGTTGCTTGAGCAGGGATATAGGCTTTCACGGACATTTTTGTAAAATAACCCTAGAACCATTCCATTTATCTCTGAAAATCAGAAAAAGTCATGGAAGCACAGGTTTCTAACATTTTTCTTAAGTATGCAAAACCAACAATAAAGGATCCCTTGGGTGGTGGACCACCTAGGATTCCTGAGCAGTTTGGTCTACATCTTCCTTATCCCCTCATCGTTACGCCCCTGCGCATCGTCTTGCAATGCAACTGTGCAATTAGGTTTATAGCGTTTATGCAACGATTGAGTGATAACGGAAACGGTTTGATGATTGCAAATGTTAATCACCCGGACTGCTTGGATCGTGATGATGCAGATAACAGTACATTTTCATGAGTGAACCACGCCAAAATGTTTCACTTGAAGCTGCAGTCTTATTTTGCGGTATTGGCCGCCTAACCGTTGTTTCTGAACTACCACACATGCCACACAACCCCTCCGATTGGACAGCGTTGTGGCTGTTTTGAGTTTTGGTTCCGCATATTCTGTTTGTTGTACCATGTTACATTGTGCGGTTCCTGAAGTTGGTAAACTGCTGCCAAGATTAAAGGTCGACACATGCGGTCTTAACGTCGTAAGGTAGGATCAAAATCGCATAGAAAATGCTAATAATGAGTTACAGTGAACTTCGGGAAAAGTCGCGCTGACAGTGGGATAAGGAGAGGAAATAATTTGCGTTTAAATCAGGAATATGGAGTCGAAACTCAAATTTCAGACTCATAGGCGTACGAGGCGGGGGGTCGAGGGGGGCGGCCGCCCCCCGGGCTTGAAAATTTTCAGGGCACACTCTGTTTTCAGGGCAAGCGCAAGTTGCTCAAAAATCCTGAATGTAAAAAGTATATTCAATACAGTGAAAAATTTCAGGGCAACTCAATTTTTTCAGGGCAAGCACAAGTTGCTCAAAAATCGTGAACGGTAAAAAAATTTCAATACAGTGTGTATTCATTTGGGGGTGATCTGTGTAATTTGGGCTAGTGTAGTTTGTAATCTGGACCAAAGTCGTGATTAGTTGTAGTGACTCTGATCTGGACCAAGCCCTCATTTTCTGTAAAAATCGAACAATCAGATGTCGGTAGTTCAACAGCTTGATATAAGAATTTGGTAACTCTATCTCTGTTCGTGTCCGAGTTTGCGCTGGGTAGAGGTGCAGGGTGTTAAGACAGGGGTTCCGAAACTGGGGCACATGTACCCCTAGGGGTACACTTGCCTATCTCAAGGGGTGAATTTAAGGTTAGCAATAGAAAGGAAAAAATATGTTATATATTATTAATTTCGAAATATATATACATATATCAGTGAATTTTATTTTAAAAAATCATTGTAAGCTTATTGGAAAATACATTTTTTCCTCAGCTTTTTTGTCATAAGACATTTTAGGGGTACATGCTCATCTCTCGAAATGCTGAAGGGTTCATGACCAGGGAAAGTTTGGGAACCCCTGTGTTAAGATGATAGATTTTTTGATTAACAGGAGTTTTAGAAGCGGGCAGCACGGACGTGCACATTGCTTGGCTCCTTT
>JGI24158J21664_10012759_pt1 | contig 11115 bp, 6 predicted proteins | sample Ectturendosymbi3_FD_21664 | JGI IMG/M metagenome (IMG submission 21664)
GCATATTCAAATGCTCTGAAACAGTTTCACGACAACGAGCATGCCCAACTGCTCAATGCTTGATTTTTTGGTGACCGACTCAGCAGCCGCCAATTGCGACTCAGCAACCGCCAATTGCGCCAACCCGAAGGCTGCTAAGCGGACGTCGGCGAAACACAAACACAAAGCGCTGAGCGACGAGCGTAGCCACTAGCCAGCGTTGTCCAGTAGCCACAATGAAGAGACATGGCTTCTTCAATCAACCGGTTATTGCGATTATGAATGGGTCTCTAATAAACACGGTCTGTTATGAACGGGGACTGTCATGAACTGCTCTATTATGAACATGGTCTGTTATGAACTGGTCTGTTACGAACGTGGTCTGTTGTGAATACTCCATACTGTAGGTCTGTTACGAACGTGGTCTGTTGTGAATACTCCATACTGTAGGTCTGTTACGAGCACGTCTGTGATGAACATGGTCTGTTTCAAGTAGTCTGTTATAATATGTGGTCTATTATGAACAGGTCTGTTTTAAATGGACACCGTTCAAATGTAATACTCTGCAACTGCTGCAGTGACTCATCCTCATTCTACAACCGCTGCAAACATTTGTACTGTAGAGCTTGCCAGATGCGAAAGGGTTATGACAAACCAGGCAGAGTTTCATTTTAGCTGGGTTTATACTTTCTCTGCCACGCTCAGATCCGTGCGGATCTGAGCACTTGTTCCACCAAGAGAGACCGGTTGCCACCCAGTACTCCATGCGCAACTGTGTTGATCATCTGGTAGCTCTTTCCCACATGGGCTATACGATTCGATGTAAATTTGGCTTGCTATACACCTTTATCCACCAGTCAAGGGGCAATGACTCGATAACCGTCCTGTATTTTCAGTGCTTTGGCATTTTTGCAATTGCTATGGTTTCTTTCTCGTCTTTGAAAATCTTAAATTTTCACCAAATAAACTCAACTAAATAGAATCTGTTGGTGCTTTACTTCAGTGTTTGTTCCTCTTTAGTACTGGTGTGAACTGCGTATAACAAGAAACACCTACAGTACCATGTGCTGTGTTGTCTCTAAGTTTTTTTGTTCTTTCGTATTCTTTTGACTGCCTAGTGATATGGACCATGTGTCTGAACCAAACTCTTAAATAAAAAATGATATAAGAGGTTGTTTAGTATACAAGAAAGAACCGCAGATTTTCGTGAACCATAAATATATCAAAACCATACTTTTTCATTCCTTTTGTACACCCATGTATGCATCACAACTATGGTGTCATGCATGCAGAGATTATGCATGCAAGTCATGCATGCAGAGATTACGTGTGGCATATAATTTTGGATGCAGAACTATATACAACCTGCCCTGGAGAGTGAGTGTTAATAGCCATCAGGTTCAATGTAACATTCCTACCTTTGAGGCTCTGTTACGAAAATACACGTACCTGTTTCTCGAAAGATGCAGAAAATCTAACAACACATGGTTACGTGTTTTAACACAGTTAGATTGTTTGTATTCGTCCCTATTCTTTGAACACTATAATCACATTTTATTCTGTGAATGAGTGATCAAACTTTGCAGTATCCATTTGATTGATGGTGAATCATACTACAATGCTTTCGTATTTTACTTAGACTTGACCAATTTAGGAATTGGCGCCCTACTCCGCAGTAGTGTTGTAACAAGCATTACGGATTAGCTAACACTGGTGTTAACAATGTGTTTGTAAACCTATGGTTCTGTCTTCAATGCAGTTGCAAAAGTGTCTGTAACCCTGTGATTCCGCTGGCTCCAATACCTTGTACTACGTTCTGTTTTGTATGTTTTTATCGATCTGCATTCTGCAGAGTGTGTGTGTTCATACTATGGACTTCGTGCCTGGTCATAAACAAATAAATTAAATTAAATATTACATTGAACTATACATATATTACATTGAATCATAAATATATCACAGATTTTCATGAACCATAAATAAATCACAGCATTTGACTGTCCCTCAAGGTAGTGTCATTGCTCTTGGTTTTACTTTTCCTAATTCACATTAATGATATCACTCAAGCTTCCTCTTTATACTACTTTATTTGCTGATGATATTAATTAATCTTCATATGTCAAAATCCTGTTTTAATGTTCTTCACACAAGTGTCAACCTTGAACTATAAACTGCCCACTAGCTTAGAGCCAACAAACTTTCACTTAGCTACAATAAGACTAATTTTATGTTATTTCAAAAACACAATCCTACTTCATTTAAAGTTATTATGAATAACCATGGCATTTCCCCTAAAGATAACCTGAACTACCTAGGTGTTTTTCTTGGCAATGCTTTCCCAGACTTGTAGCTTATCAGTAGGCAAATTCATGCGCTGTTATTACAACTGAGTTCCAAACCATTTTGATGACTGTTTTATTCCAATCAGCTCAATTCATTCTTACTCCACAGGACTATGCACTTCTAACAACCTGTTTTTACCTATGTTTAACTCTTCAGAAAAATATTCCCTTACATTTATTGGCCCAAAAGTGTGGTCTTCATTACCAGACTGTATTTAGTTTTCTGCTACTTTTACCTTTAAATGAAAACATATGAAACACCTCTTACATGAAAAAATACATATTTAGCAACATTTTTATCAAGAACTAAATGCTGAGAGTATCAGTAATTTAAATAATGCAATTTTCCTGTTTTCTACTTAGCTTTACTTTTTTGTTTTTCATTCCTTCTTGTGCACATCCCATTTTTTTGGCATGAAATTACCCTCCGTAGTTTTTTTTGTTTCTTATTTCATCTGTAAATTTATCAGCTCTGTTCTATGTCTGTATGTTTTTCTAACTGTGCTTATCTGATTTCCAACTATTGTTTTTCAATACTTTTTGAAAAGTGATAAATGGGTTGGTTGACTAGATGACTGCCATGGTCATTCACTAATCCTATGTGACACAGTAACACTCTTTGCTTAAATTCATCAGTTATTTTGCCATTGTTTTCATTTTTCTAATGTTCGCTAACAATTACTTTCCTTATTGCGCGATGGCTCTTTGTATTGTTCTGTTTATTAGCTGAGTCATATGAAACAACAAACCAATCAAGCAATCAATCAGTCATTGCAATGTTGCTTTGTTAATCTTTGGCAAGACTTAATTGCCTGCAGACAGAAACATTAAAATACTGAAAGAAAAAATAGCTGAAAAACGCAGGGAGCCATATGCATCTGTCATGACCTGCATTAGAACAAAGCTCAGATTTGGAGCACTGTTGAGGAACTTCTGAGAAGCACTGTTGCTGCAATGCGAGGCTTTTGAGACAAATGGAGTGATGTTCACCTCCATGATCTCACGAACATTGACTTCAGTTTAATTTCTCGGCCCACAATTGTGCAAATCTGAATTGTGGTGTCAGTGTCATGGCACCAATCTCAGTTGTGTGATAGGTGAGTGTATGTCATAAGTCATGACTAGGGCCATTTAAAGTCATATTTTTTTTGTACTTCAGGAAGCTATGAAACGAATTTTAAAACAAAAATCATATCCCTACAATGTCTATAACAAAAGTTATTAAGTCATATTTTTCATGTTATGTCATAAAGTCATATTTTGCATATTTTCAACGTAATTCAATAAGGAAACCATTAGAACAATCTAAAATATCAAGTGAAACTACTATATCGCTGGGTCTAAGCTGCATCTTGCAAACAACCTACTTGGACACCACGCAAATGTTGGTAAAGACATAGGTATACCAAGTTATTTGGATGAAATGTAATGCACTGCCTAAAATGCATGTTCTTGCTGTCCTAAAGAGATAAACCAATGTCCGTGCATGTTTTCAATTTGCTTCAAACCAAATTATGTTCTGCTCATGTTTCGAGCGGTTTATTTTAGTGGGGTTTCAACAAACCATGGGCTACCATCTCTTATGCCTATTTTTGCTGATAATGCTTTTTTGTACAATAATAATATGTTCTAGCTCAGTCTGTTTTTTTCACTGAGACATTTCAGTAATTTATCTCACAGTTTTATTAAAACTTGCTGTAGCAGTGTTCATTTAGCCTGTATTTTCAGACATTTTTATTGAAATGAATTTTTTTCGGTCATTTCAGAAACATTTCGGTCTATTATCAAAAAACGACCAAGAAAAAACAGAGCTTAGTCATTTTTGTTTGGTCATATAAAGTCATATTTTTCTGAAAAATAAAGTCATATTATCAAGTTTTAGGTCATAAAAAATGACCCTAGTCATGACATTATGAATGAAACATTATCTTTCTAGAACTAAATGCTCCACTCATCAACTAACCTTATTCTGTTTTCATGTACCCAACATTTATTCATTTACTGTTCTAATCTTTTTGTAATCTGTTTCTACCTTTGGCTCTTCAACCTCATTTGGTGATGCTATGTGCCTGGTGGGACAATGGGACATACATGCAACTGTTGTACTCCATTATGGTCTGTGGGTAATTGTATTACTTCTTTAGGATTTGTGTAGATAAACGTTGTTATGTTAGTTTGTTTTTTGCCCTTGCTACATGCCTTTGTTCTGTAATGTCTTGTTTGCTGCATTGCTCTCTGCCTCTTAACCCTTCTTGTTGCTCACTTCTCTCACCTATGTGACCTGTGTGCATGCCTCAACTGTTCACCCAATCCTTGCCCACCATCATCTGTGTTATGTAAATGATTGTTATGTATGATTTAACAATTATGTTTTTGCTATATATGTTTTTCAACTGAAATGTCTTGGTATTATTTTCATGTTAGCCATGGTCCCCTTCCTTTTGGTATTTTTGATTTATTATATATTGTTTACTTTTCCAATTTTTTGTTTGCATGTGATGATATGTTACATTTATACTACTTATTGGATCCATGTGTCATTGTTGTCCTTTTATATTTTGTTTTTTGATATCATGCACCAAATTTTTGTCTTTGTCATAACACATTATTTGGAGTGCTGTTTTTACAATTTTTTACTTTATTGTTGTATCTCAAAATTGCTGTACTAATTTAAGGTGTGAATAGAAAAAGCCTGAGATGTTTCATAGTATTTGCTCATGATTAAGTTTGATTCCTGAAATGCAAGCTTATTTCCAATAGTTTTTGGGTTTGTGGAATTCTTAATCATGAATTATATATCTACAGTGTCCAGGGAAGGTTTGCCAATCAGAAATACTAATTCAGAAATAGTCTCCCTTCTATATATAATGAAAATCACAGCCAATGAAAATGATACAAACGATATATTGCAAATGTTTTGATAACTCCTGTTATCATTATCAATGCATTGCAAAATCTCCCTTCATAATTGTCTTTCTGCCATTTTTGCCCACATTTTTTTCTTGCAAGTACAGTAATTCTTTTACAGTAATTCATATTTTAAAATTATATTACATGCATGTTCTTAACTGTAGATAGATAGATTGATTTATTTGGTGGTACTGAATTAATTGTTCTAGATATACTCGCTAAAACAGAAAAAAACGCCGATATGTTTATATATGTTATTACTTTCAGTTTTGTTAAAGTCTTGAAACATTACTGAAAGCAGATGGTGTGCTGCAATTGTTGATTTTAGTGCCAATCACAAGGAGAGACAACAAAAACAAACACATTGTCAATCATGTCTGAAACAGTGGACTGGAACCCATTAGGGCAAAAGACAATTAGGTAAGATACTTTTATGAAGTGATGGCATGCACTGATGGCAAATCAGTGGAAGCACTGCCTATCAACCTTAACAAGCCACAAGGGCCTGTTTTGAAGTATTCATTATGACCCAACTGGCAATCAAACCCAGCCCACCAGCTCAAGCATGTGCTCAACCCACTGTACAAGTTAGTAGGAACAGAGTTTTGACATTTAAAATCTGGTGTTTGAAAATAAATTTGAATGTTTAGTGAAGAGGTGAGATATTGGCTTTGTTAATGAATGTAACTTTTTTAAAGGGCAAAACATGGTTTGTGGTACATAACAGATTTGACCTTTTTCGCTTAGAGTTGAGTTTTTTAAAAGAAAAATAAAAAAACTTGTTGCCAAAGTTCCACTAATACACATACTCTTTGCAAGCAAATTTATAGCTAATGGGTGGCATCAAAGACTTTTATTTAGATTTAAGGGCAATGACTAAATCATTGTTTCTGTGGATGGAACCCATGTGAAGCATCTTCCTGTATGCTTTTGGCTGTGAGCCATGCAAGAACTATAATTTATTGGTGACTGTTAACCTAAAATGATTGTTTTGTGTAATACATGAATGTGTGCTGTACTGATAAACTGTCATATATTTAAGTGCTATCTTGACACATATTTATATATGTAGGAAATGTACTTTATACAGCCCAATGTGCTGGAAGCCCACGCTTGATCTTGCCAAGAATATCACTTGCATTTCCAAATTTGGAGGTCTTTTAGGTAACTAGAGATAAATCATTTTTGTAGGTTGGTAAAATTGTATATTTAGAATAAAAGTTATTCAATCAAAGTGTCTGATTGCTTGTTTTTCTTAAGCTTTATAACATGATGTTTACCCTGCCAGTTTTGAGCTTGACCATCTTACTTTTGGTCTTTTTTTTAAGCCACAGCCTGGGATGAATCGCAAGGCAGCAGGAGCCCTGCAAATCGTCCCGATGTTACCATATATAATGCAGCTGGAAAAGAAATTGCATCTTTTAGGTACAGTATGTATACAGATTGTGGACATGAGTGAAGGGGAAAATTTTGAGTTTGTCTTATTAAATTTCAACTTTTAGGTGTGCTTGACTTTATGGTTAGCATGTACTACGCATATAAAGTTGTGCCATCTGTTTGAAATGAACTAACAGCTGGTAAATATCTTTTATTTTGCATTAAACTTTATTTCCACTTAGAAAGAGCAGTTAAGTTTTTGTTTTGCACAAAAGTATAGATTTGTTGTTGCAAACTTAGTAACACCAAAGTGAAGCATACCTAAGTGATCATCACGTGATTTTACATAAAAAGAACAGAAACTACTGCAACCCAGAACAATGGCCACTGCTGACAACTGCCACCGAAAACAACTGTCACCTAGGACAAATGCCACCCAGGACAGCTGCCACCTAAGACATCCAACTGCCACATAAGACAATCACCACCTGGGAAACTGCCACCTAAAGCACATTGAGTTCTTTGCGTTTATTGCCATTAAAGCCATTTCAACTTCACAAGGTTTTGGCGCATAACAGATGTTCCTTCAACCTTTGACCGCTTTGAAGAAGGGTAGAGAATCTCGTGTCTGTCATTACATCTTCACAAACATTCTTAAGTCAGTGCAAAATTAAATTTTTTATGTGCCTTTTCAAGTTTCTTACAGTAAACTCTCATATGCACATTATCGCATCATATTCATTCCACGCACTTATAAATTGCATTTTCTTCTGTTAATTTTAAGTTCTGTGCATTCTTTTACCTTCGCTTTTTATTTGTGAGTTAGATGGTAACAACAGCAACATTGCAACTCACTTTTGCTGCACTATGTTAAAGCAATACTATCGTAGCACAGAGGTTCTCAACAGCTGTGCTGCGAGAACTCTATATGTGCCGCAATGCCACATACCAAATTGAATTTGATAGTTTATATGTGATGTGTAAAACACATTATCATAGGTGGCACTTATCTGGGTGGCACAGAAGTGTAATGATAAAAAAGTGTGGGAACGCACCTAAAAACAAGCAAGTTTTAACAGCACTTCAAACTCATTTTTAAATCGGTTTTAAATGAATGATTCACTTTCATTGCGCTACAAACAAAAACGTGAAAAAGTGTTGGAATGTGCTCCTGCCCCATAACACCTGTTGGGTGCGAGTTGACCTTGGTGGCAGTTGTCCTAGGTGGCAGCTGTTCGAGGTAGTAATTGTCCTGGGTGGCAGTTGTCCTGGGTGGCAGCTGTCCTAGGTGCCAGTTGTCTGGAGTGCCAGTTGTCCTAGCTGGCAATAGGTGGCAGTAGTCTTGGGTGGTGATTGTCCTATGTGGCAGTTGTCCAGGTGGCTGTAGTCCTGATACCCAAAGAGTAATCCCTCTTTCAAGACACAACTGATATTATAGAATATATATTGTAGAACATTAAAGAATAAATGCATGTAAAATAATGTCTGAGAAGTGTGTTTCACAGCTCCACAAAAATGCGTCTAAATTGTAAGATTTCTTTGCAGGTGGAATAGTGGAATACTAATTGGAATTGGATGGACTGCTTCAGATGAACTACTGTGTTTGCAAGAGGATGGACAAGTTCTTATTTATAATGTTTTCTTGCAATTTCAGCGGACATTCACAATGGGAATGGTAATTGCTTAAAGTTGATCATAAAAAGAAATAATTTTATGTGACAAGACTTCAAATGATGAAATAATTTAGTGCAGCAGCTCTTCAAGCAAAAAATTTAAATGTTTTTGAGAAAGAACTTATGTGCAAGAATTTCTGAGCGTGGTCCACATTAGTACAATATTTGCTGAATTATCAGAATGATTTTCATGAAATGTGCCATCTTCCTTTGTTTGCAGAAAACTCATCTAAGTAAAAGAGTAAACAAAAACAATCCAGTACTGCTGCAATTTCACAGTGATAAAGATAGGGATATAGATAGGAAAGCATAGCTTGCAACCAAGTAATTTTTTCAACAAAAATTTTATCTATCTACTGGACTGTATTGCAATAAAATTGTGTGGATGTCCTTTGAAATATTCTGGCAGTGGAAGGCTCAAGTCTGAGCTCATTTGCTTGCAAATCTGAAATGTTTGTTTTGTCTGGTTCTACAATGTGATAGCAATATTTCAAAGCACCACGACAAATTAAAGGCTCTTTTTGCACCCACATGCATGTGAGTATGAAAGGAGTTAATAAGAATAACTTTGTGTCATTTTTCAGAAGTAGGGTTTGTTAGGTTTGTGGGATGTGATTAGCATAGTCAATGTGGATGCTTTTTTCCCTTCATCTGAAAATATCACCCTTATTTGGTGTGAGAAGATGCAACAATCTTGTTGTGAGATGGCCCAGGTTAGAATGGCAAAACAACATCAATTGATTGTATTCTTTGTGCATTGATCAAAAAGTTATAACAATGGAATAAAATTTTAACGTGTAGTAAACTTCTGTTTGCTAATAAGGATGCATCGCCATTAAATTTTTGAAAATTGAGTGAAGACTCATCGCTTTAGTCATGTATTGGGTGTAGTCAAGGAAGAGATAGTTACTGTTCACTACATTTTTGACTGCATTTTTTCCCTGACTTTTCGATCTGTTTAAATGAACTGGTTGTGAGTTTGCAAATGATTTTCAGACTTGATCCGTTGTTTTTTTGTCAGAGAATGGCAAAATAATTTGCGAAGTATAAAAAATAAATAAACAAACGCGGTATGTAGTGCAGCAGCTTGGTGTGGAATTTCGTGTGTTTAACTGCATATTCAAATCCTCAACTTCAGATTCTGTTTACTGAAAAATTTGGCAGCAAATTTTTTTCTAATGAATAATAGGTCAAGGACCGAGGTACATTTTTAGGTTTGTTACATCAAGTTTTGTAGGAAGGAGCATATTTTTGATACGTGCAAGCGCTCGTGATTATTCGGTTGCGCGACTACGTCATCAATGATGTTCGGTAGCTCAAATAAACCAACAATGATAGTTCGATAACACGACTACTCCACCAATGGTACTTAGACGGCTCTACAGTTCTACGCATTATCAATCACCAAACTTTCTTGCATACCAGCGCTTCATTTCACTGTGCAGAGAACAGGCGTAGCAATGCAGTCATGGCAGTTTTTTCACAAGCATACAACTACCGGTAATAAATAGACGTGTTTTTCATGCAGGAGTGCAGAGAAAACAAAGTGATGGAATATGAAGTGTTCACGAGTCCAAGTGGAACAGGACTTGCGGTGATGAGTGGTTTGTACAGGTTTTTCGTGGTGAACAATGTGAATGAACCAAAGGTAAGCATCAACAAAAGATGCCGTGAGTTGAAAAACTTGCGACTTAGCTTACGAACGAATTTTAACTTGTGATTCAACCCCTTCTGTTCTGACTGACTTTCGACAATTTATTCGCCAGGAATGTGACTAGTGATGGAGAATATCCGGCATGTCTGGGATTTGCTGATGCATTTGGGGCCTGGGTCAAAATTTTACACTCTCGGTTAAATAAACTTTGTCATTAGGTATGAACAGTGAAAAGAAAAAGGCAATTTTATCAAAACCGTTTAGCTGATCGTTTGTGTCGGCGATTGTAAATCACGGAAAAATGCCCAAAACCAGTAAGTGACAAATCCGAAAAGAAGTGTATTTTTTCTGTCTAGGTTTTCTGGTTAACACGATGTGCGTTTCCGATAGGTGATCTCCCTAGTCCCTACATTGCCTGTATGTTAAATCTAACAAAAAATTCATTAACCAATACTAATCTGAAAAAAGCTTCAGCTGTGTTCAATTTCAGTTAATCTTGATTAATTGTGAAACGGGGGGTGCAGATGAAACACCTTTCTACAATCGTGTCACCACAAACAGGCTCTGAGTCACCTGTTTCTCTATAGAAAAATCTCGTACTATTATTGTCGTGCTGTAAGAAGTCTTGTAACCGTGTTCGAAAGACGCGCCATGCGCTGCAAGTAAATTGGTATGGGGCGTCGTTCGTAAAAATATTATATCTGACAGATTTAGCACAAAAACTTCTATCTCTGTGCATATTTAGCTATCTCTGTGCAGAGATAACTATCTCTGTGCGTATTTAGCTATCTCTGCGCAGAGATAGCTAGCTCTGCGCGCATTTAGCTATCTCTGCGCAGAGATAGCTAGCTCTGCGCGCATTTAGCTATCTCTGCACATATATAACTAAATCTGCATGCATATATAGCGCTGAAAAGTGTCACAGGAAAACATGGTATCCTGTCTGAAGAAAAACTTGGTGTTCTGTTTCAGTAATCCAGACAAAAGCTAGGCTACTGCAAGGCATGAATTATCTGGTGTCATATAAAGCTAGGTAGTTTTCAGGTCTAAATTATACTGGTTTGATAATAACATTGGTTTGTCCAGACGATGGGCTACAGTAAACTTGTGTTGGTAGTCTCAGTGTTAGTGCCATTGTTTCCTTAAAATTTCAAAGAGGATCTCGTCAAGTCTGACCATT
>JGI24158J21664_10012760_pt1 | contig 11115 bp, 8 predicted proteins | sample Ectturendosymbi3_FD_21664 | JGI IMG/M metagenome (IMG submission 21664)
CAAGTTTTTGGGTGGTAGGCCCATAACAGAAACAACAGGTATAATTTTGGTGTGTTTTGATGGCAAATATACTTGAGCCTATAAAAAAATACTAAAAGTGTAAAAAGTCTGCTTACGAACTTATTACATCGCGGGCCACTTAAAACGGCTTTGGCCTACACTACAGTATCTTGAACGGTGCAATAGTTTAACGAAACGACAGATCAAACCTATGGTTTTAAAATGAAAGGCACAGGAGGAATATCGTTCATTCTACTACATGTACCATTCTTTACTCTTCGACGAACAAGGCCTATGGATCAAAACAAGCCAGTCCATTAAGTAGAAACTGTGACTTTTACCGGCATTGTCCTGGTGGTCTTATCGACTCAGAAATAGTTGTCCTTATTTCTTGAATGTAATTCACTGCGCTAAGTTCGTTTAGACGTCCTTTCCAAAGTAAGCCATGAGCTGACGTCTATGCAGAACACCAATTTCTTAACTCGAGCAACGAAGAATTGTTACACACTTGTTGTTTGTATGATCATAGCGATCTCTCAAATATTTCCTTATCCAACTTTTTGCGTTCGTGTGCAATTTTATTATATCCATCAAACGATTTCAAGAGATCAGGAAAAATGCGACAGAAGCAAAAGGACACACTACAGAACTTTTTAGAAAGTGGCCACAATTACAAGATGCAATTTTATCGGAACGGTCAAAAAGCTGCACAAAGAAAACAAAATTCCAGCGGCAACCATCTGGTTTTGCCTGTTACACAGAAAGAACAATCACCAATACTACTCATTATTTTTCAATTACATTGCAATCACAAATACTCATTCACATTTTCCAATTGCATTACAGTTGCAAATACACAAAAACAAAAGTCCTCAATTACAACTACAATGACATTTACGTTAAAATTTGTAATGAGAGTAATTAAACGAAACGTGAAGGAAACAGCTAAAAAATCTGTTGTGGGTGCTCAACGGCGCACAAATGCATATAAATGTTTTGATCAAGGTTTCAAATGTTTTGCGAGGTATTTAGCTTGAGGCTGACAACCGTTTGTTTTTTCACTAAATTTAAAGCACGATTTAACGGTTGGTATTTTACTACCTTTATATAAGCACATTTTTACTAATGTTTCCAATTCGGGGCAAAATTTTAAAACCCGGGGTTCGGGTAGCTGAGAAAAGAAACCCGGGAAAACCCAGGTTTTTTCGGGTTTTGTAATGAATGCGATTTTGAGCGATAAAACTCAATATCATTGTGAAATTACTACTGTTGGTCCCTGCACAATTTATTATCGAAGTATTAATTAAGTTAGGCACAGTTTTTCAATGATGTTTATAATACTGACGCATGACAATCAAAGCACACTTTCATCTTTCAGCCTGTTTCTGAGTTTTGTGACTAATAGACCTGTGGCTGAAAAAAGCTCTCTCTGTTTCCAGTGATTTGGGCTTGATTGTAATTAAGGCATGGAACAGTTTTTTAGGTTGTTTGACCTCTTCTTTGTAGCCTCAAAAAGACTCATTTCCTTTTTTACAATTTGTGATCGGATCTCTTCCTGTTCCGGATTAGTTTTGTGGTCTTCACTCTCAAGGATTACATGGATTCTGTGCTTTGATTTCAAATGGGTGATTAAAATTTCGGATCTTGAACCACCTGCGTTTGATTCACGGAGCACGAATTGCGCTTTGTTGTTGGTTGAGCGTTGTTTTATAAGAAATGGCTCTAAGCTTCTCATTTTCTTTGATTACTAACGTCTTTAAACTGAATGCGTATGATTAAAAATCTACTTAAAGTCGCTTCTGAAGGAAAGCCAAACATTTTGTAGAAAATTATTGCAAACTGAAAAGGAACAAATCGATTTTGCAAAGAATCACAGCTTGTATGAACTAACATGTAACAATTTATAAATGAACTAACTAGTAACTAGGAAACTACGGCATACCTTTGAAGAACTACCTCACGTGGTAGTTTTTTAATCAGGTTAGCGAAAAAACTAAAGTTCGCGTAGACACTTAGTATGTGCCAAATCACCTCACGATTCGTCTAAATAGGTTAATTGAACGAAAATATAAACCGTCCACCAACGAACGTACGATGATGGTTACCGAGTAAAACCCACACCTCGTGCCTCAAGATAATTGCTGAAAGTTCAAACGTGCTAATTTGGCCGTTACACGGGCCAAACTGCAACTTTAGTGTTATCAGAATTACTAATATTTGAATGCAACAGCAATTCCAGGTTTTTTAAAATACCCGGGTTAGCAGTTGAAAAAATCCGGGTTTCGGGTTCGGGAAAACCCGGGCTGGAAACACTAATTTTTAACTGTGTTTGGCTTCGAACACATCGTCGACATGTTGGGCGTGATAGAAAAATCACAAGATAATACAAAAATCATGAGAGGTCACAAGGCACACGGAAGGATTTTGTTGCTACGCAAAGGCGTCGAAACAACGCACCAGCCACTACTGTAATCAGTCTCCGTCGTACAAGAGCGTTAAATTATGGAGGGAAAATGAAGATTTGTAAAAAGCATCAGACCTTGGAATTGATGGGATTAAAAACTTAGATGAAGATGCACATCGTTGAACCAAGCCATACAAATTGTTTCCACACAAATCAAAAAGCATTAACTACCAGCAGTGATGCGAATGTTCATACCACTAAATATAAAATTTACCAGCTCCAAAAATCCAAATATGCCGATTTTGCTTGTGTTGTTCAAGACAAAGCGTGGTTTTTCATTGATGAGTATGGAACACCCTCCTGGCTTCTTCAATGGCACACCAAGCCCGCAGCCTGCAAATGTACTACTTTTACTAGATGGAGCTAAAGAGCTATGCGCTAACATCTCTTGGCTTCCAAATGAAAAATAAGCTTTTCATGAACATTGTTAACATTTTGCAAAATTTGCGACACGTACAACAGCTGTTTTGTAAGCAAAGGCCACAAAGAACTTCAGAATGCAAACTTCCGGGTGGAAACTTGGTGTAAAAATAATTCCTACTTTTCACTTGAACATTTTTCATCCATTTATTGCAGAGGAAATCATAGCGTGCAGTCGAACCAGTGTTAAGAATGCTGTTATGATAAAAATATTCTTGTCTTACAACAGGAATTATTATCGGTTGTAACGGGTCTCCACAAAGGTAACGCAGTTGAATGTACCAGCAAATCTTTTCAACAGGAAATCGATTTCACGTAACACTACCAGTTGTAGCGCTTGATAAAGGTTTCCCTGCAACAGCGTCTTGTTTACAATAATTTTTCCAGACCTTCATATCTCATTCAAGACAATTCTCATGTGTGCAACAATAAAAAATGAATTCAAGGCGGTTTTTAAACTTCGTAACAACGTTAGCCGATGAACTNATAGCTAGACTTCTTCGAAAATTTCTGAGNCCCACAACTCATATGCTATGGCTTACTGTGAACGTCAGTCAAACAGATAGGTACAAATAGTTGAAACTCCACCAAGTGACCGCCTTGATGAAAGCAACATCAGGTTTTTCCGCTGTACGGTTTGAAAATGTAATAACTGTTAGAAAAACACTTCGTTTTGTATTTTAACACACCTATACAGGAAATCAGTTATCACTACCTAAAACATCGCGGGGGTATAGCTCAGTGGTAGAGCATTCGACTGCAGATCGAGAGGTCTCCGGTTCAAATCCGGATGCCCCCTTACATTTCCATTATATTTTGAAAAGCATATGGCAGTATCGATATAAATGTTCAATTTGTCTGTTTTTGGTTCTACATTTCGAAAGTATTTGACAGATTCCTGCGAAGAATTTTCACAGTGTGGTTTTAACTTTTAGACGAAAGAATACATACAAACAAAACTTTTCGCAATGACATTGGATGTAAGAAAAAAAAATTTCAAACATTGTGTCTTGAACGTATCGGTACTTCTTACAGTTAGTTAATGCACGGCATTGTCTAACATCGGTAACCTGCTTTCTTTCAAACCATTACGCATTTTATTTTGTCCCTTGCGGAAAATAGCACAACTGATGTACTAATTTGGTTAGATCTGTGTTTTTTTACCCATGCAGTAGACATCAGTATTTAAGCAAACAAATTATTATTTTCTCTATGTGCAATTTTATTTCTCTTTTGTGCAAAAGTTGTTCATTTTCAAAGAGGTAGACAAAAATATCAGAATTACAAACTTTTATTACTTCGTATCTTTGTACTAAAGAAATAGTGACTAAAACTTTTATTACTTCATATCTTTGTACTAAAGAAATTCGTACTAAAGAAATTGTGAAAGAACGTGACTTTAAGTGATCTTCAATTCGGATCCATGATGGCAACTGTTTCTTATAGCGCCTATCGTTTTGTTGAATGTCTAAAATGCGGATATATACCTTTTGCGGACACAGTTTTTTTGCAGATCAGACATACATGGCAGAATTTCTATAAGGGGGATGGCTGCTTTGAGAAAATTCCCAAGCGAACCCACATTTGCGGACACAGTTTTTTTGCAGATCAGACATACTTTGCGGACACAGGTTTTTTGCAGATCAGACATACATGGCAGAATTTCTATAAGGGGGATGGCTGGTTTGAGAAAATTCCCAAGCGAGCCCGGATAAAGACACAGTTACTGGGTTGCACGCTCATCAGTAAACCACACTTCACATCTTCCAGAGAGTTCCAGGGCGGGCAATATGTTGGTTACAAGTTTAGCTGCAGTAGCTGCCAGAGTGGAGAAATATTTCCAACCTTCTCATTGGTTCCTCACAAGCGTACACAGTCTGATCGCCTTGCATCAGGGGCGGGTCCAGGGGGGTGATCGCCCCCCCTTAAACCTACCAAAGTAACTTGATTCACCATGATTTTGTACAATTTTGAAAACAGCATTCGTCATATACAGCAAGACCGTTTTAACGTCCATGATTTTGTCACATCAGTGTTGAGAAGCACTCTCTTTATCTCTCTTGCAGCAGTGAACACGTAATCAGACTTGATTACCAAGTATTACTGAAATCGCCCGCCCCCTAACCTTACTGGCTGGATCCGCCTCTGCCTGGAATGGCTGTAGAACTCAGTCTGCCCCTGAAAGAAAGTATATGATCCGTGGCTGGAGCCCAGTCACGCCCCACCATTCCAGGCCAGAGTGCACTTTCGAATAATAAAGGATGCCCCAGTTTCCCAAATGTACAGAACTTTACAATTGCCACCCCGTCATCAGTTTCAGTTTAGCATCATGGTCAGGACTGAACATGCAAATAGCCTACATTGAAATATACAAATAAGCACAATTAAATTATTTCCAATACGTTGATTCAAAACAAAATAACCACTTCCGGTTCTGTGACGTCGTCGACAGCTGTCAGTGTGGTGCGATTTTCTTCTCTTTTGTTATAAGTGATAGCTCAGCTTTGAGGGGTGCAACTACCTCCTCTCAATTAATATCCAATGCATAAAGACTCTGTAGCCATCTGTCTGATTTACGATTGGCGCAGAACAAAAATTTATCGTACAGGTATTTTCGAATGTCGTGTTCGATCAAGTTATCTTGGCCAATGATATGATTTTGAAAGGCATTCAAACCGTCCTCGGGAAAACTGAACTGAAACGGCGGAGACTATTGAGTTTTCGTTTCATTTTTGGAAGTTATATGTCCATTGCTAGTAGTTTCATTGACTGTTGGTAGTTTCAAGTTGGGCATGCGGCAAATTGACTTGAAAGCTTTGGTTACTGGTTAAATCATGAGTGAGCTTGCCTTAACTGGCAGAGATTGAATGGTTGTCAAAGTTGCATCGACATGAGCTAGTGGATGCGTTTGTACGCAACTTTATGTCAAAAGAAAATCATCAAGTGTCAGCGTAGTTTCTGAAAAGTTTCTCATTTGATCAAGGAAAATCAACAAGCTCAGCTCGAAGAACTCAAGTGCATGTATGGAAATGACGCGAACGCTTTCCGAGGCAGCTTCTCGTACCACTGAAAAAGCAACAATTTTGAACGCGACACTGCCTTTTCCCGATGTGATCATCCATCAGAAAAGAGAAAAGCACTTCAGCATATTTGCTGTCTAGCCTCGAAGCCATGCCACCGCCGAAAGCCTCTCTGATTCATCCAATCACGTCAATCGTGATGGTAAACCGTTCTGTTGCATTCGTTTCACCACTTTTGGTGAATTGTTCGTCACAAACAATCAGCAAGTCGTTCGCTTCCTTGAAACAATTACTAGCAGTTACATCAGGCTTGTTGACATACTTTTAGAACCAGGTCACACTGTTTTATACCTTTAGCCTGAATTAAACGAGCAAATCAAATTATTATTGGGTAATTATAAATAAATATTCAAAATTTAACCAAATTACTGCTACATGGGTTGGTTAAATGTCGGGACAGGCGTTAGCAATGTCGTGATATAACGGGGCGCAGATCTATCCAATAAGACCTAAAACACAATGATAAAACCGCGGAAAATTCAAGGGAAACAGCCACCACAATCACAGTGTTAAACCTTTGGAACCTTTGGGAAAGTGCGCGAAGCTGGAAGAGTCCGGCAGGAGCACCATTGTCATTAAAAAAACTTTTCTACCAGTATCCTGCATTCACATGCTGACGCTTCATCTGTGTTGCGATGTGTGTAAATGATTTTCTGATTCTGCAGTGCTCTTTTTTTCTAACCCATGTAACATGAGATAAGAACTGAAATGAAAATAAAATTTACGCTTAACTTAAACATTTTGGGTTGAAGCATGGTATTGACAATGTTTAATTTGTGGGCGATTTTATCAGCCATAGTAAATTGATGTGAAATTTCATGTCTTCGCAACAGAGTTGGTTCAGTTCGTAAAGCAGGAGAAAGTGTTGCTTTGAAAAACACTGATTTAAAATGACTTCCATGAGATTTCGTTGTGTGAACTTGGATTGTATGAGGTTGTGAGAGTTGGACTGATAAGTTGCGTTGTGTGTGAGCCGTCAAAACTACAAAACGTTTTGAAAAGAACGTGGAGTTGCCTTCACTTGATTGAGACACTGTCTGTGCAGCCATCTGTTTTGGCCATGACGTTCAGCACTTACGTCTTGAAATGTTTCCTGTTAAGTAAAAAGCTTTATAAGTCATGGAGCTGCACCGAACGCCCTGCAAGACTGCATGTGTCTTGTCTGCATCTCCTCGAGCAGGCGCAGAGCGGAGTTATTAATTTGTCGTTTGGACTCTTTTGGCACAACCTTGAACGTCATACACCGCAATGAACTAGTTGAAAACGTACCTAGTTACACCCGAAGCCTTAATACAGGCGTGCCTTACGCTTTATCATGAGGTATAAATGTGGGACTTTTGTGCTGAAGCACCCGACAAACAAGAGGGATTTCGCTTACGCATTACCGTGTTTTGTTTCTCTGCAGTCTCTTTCCAACTAATGCGCATTCCGCCCGCACTTGAAGGGAGACGCAACACTCGCTGTAAAATTCATGACGCCGAAACCGCAAGAGCAACCTTCATGCCGCTAGCGAACTCGTTCGCCAGCGTTGTTGTGCGAGCGTCATCTGTCATTCCACCTTAACTCGGCACTCGTGCCAGCCTGTAGCAGCAGCTCGTCAAGGCTGGCAGCCGGTCATCACAAGTAGTTGCTGCCTGGTGCCGATTTCTCTTTCCCAGCGTCTTTTTCAAATTTGTGGATGCTGCCAAGTTGAAATAATTTACACATCAAATTGTTCACTGCTATCACCATCGCACAGTAAATTCTGCTGTGCAACGTTTCATGTGGTGTTGACATCGCACAGCACATGCTGTCAGCGTTACCATGCTGACCTGTGAAACATATCGGCGTTGTCAACATGCAGTGTAAGCTTAAATAACCATCTAATGACCTATTTTCATTTGGCTCATTGGTTGTTGCCCACTTTTTCTGTCTGTTGCATCGTTATGGAATCTATACTTCACATACTGTAGGTGGCTTTTTCGTAAGAAGCTGATTGCAACTAATGTATTGTGTTTGTAGGCTGTCCAGTGTCCGCATGGTTCAGAGTTTGCAGTGTGTCCAGACACAAGGCTGACAATGCAGTGATTGTAATTTGGTTCCGTGCAAATCAACTGTGCTTCTGTGTAACCAATTTGGTTCATGATGTGCAAATCAGCTGTTCTCCTAAGTTGTTTAAAGAACGGCTTCCTACGACGACTCATTTCAGGGCGTTTGAATCATTCTGGTTGCAGCATCAACTGCGCATTTCAATGCCCTTGTTTTAACAAGGGCAATCGCGGACATTACCACCATAATTACAGTCTGCGAAGGAACGGCGAATGCCACTGACGACAAGAAATTGCCATTTAAATGATTTAAAGGGTGATAAAGTTTACCTCCGCGTGCAAATGAACCAAACGCACGCAGTTTCTTGCCAAAGCAAGTTGTTTTATTTTCAAAACTTACTGTGCACAATGGAGATTTCTGTTGCTTGCGACTGTTGTTCAAGATACGCTTCACTTTTTCTGACCAGCTTCAAACGTCTTTGGGGCAGCTATCAATAGAACTGCTTTTCTACCACAATGCGCTTGCACTGTTCCGGCAGTGAACTGCGATTTGACTTTTATCTTTGAATTGTCATTTGTGTATCATTCTGACCTATTTGCCACTGGTCTAGAATCCAGATATTTTCATTTGTACATGAAGCAATAAATTGGGTCAACACAGGCCAATTACATTTTAAGTGGAACACACTGACATGAAAGTGATTCGTTTTGTGACTGTAGTGTTTGCATTACCTTATGTTGCCAAATAAGAAGTCCAATACAGACGTCGTCGGCAGAACACCCGCAAAGTTGATGTACTGTCTCGCTCAACTAGCAGCGCAATGCTGGATGAGCCAGCTGCGTGACCGTTGATCTGTTCAGGGACCGTCAGCAGCAGTCACGTCGCGAAACACGTGGCAAAAACGATGCTGCATGCGTCGCTGGAAATTCTCAGGTTCGAGATACGAGTGAAAAGCTTCTCTTGCCTATGCATAGAAATATACTATGGTAGGTTCCACCCAAATATTATTGTCACTGAGGAATCACATTCCTAGGAACGCCGCGTCAGCTCGTTCAGGACGTGTTGTCCTTTGGGCCCGAGCGGTTTCATGGGACCAAGTTGAAGTGCATTGAGGACCGCAATCAACTGATGTTTTTGCTGCTTTAAGGTTGTTTATAACTTGAAACTTGAGTTACTGGATTTAATCGCACATGGAAATGACGGTGCTGTACCATGCTACCAATTTTTACAATAAGTCTTTTCTCTTAGTAAATATTCGTCAAGCGTTACTTGCAGAAGTCGTTAACTCCAGTGTTGCCAACCTTGCATTTTTCTCGCGAAGTTGGGCTTGTTTTTCTGTGGAGTTGCGGGTTTTTTTGAAGACTTGCGGGTTGCTTGTTTTTGGGCTTGTTTTAATTGAAATTTGCTTGTTTTTTGCAGAGTTCTGTTATACAGATTGCTTTATTTCCCAGATTATATGGCACTTTTGTCGTTTCAATTTACTGCTAAAGGCATATTGGGCATGTTTTTGTGAAAATTTGCTCATTTTGGGCTTGTTTTTTCGGATTTGCCACCCTGATTTTATGTTTGATTTTCTTGCTGATTTCTCGTTTTGTTGAATTTTCCTGCCAACCCTTTTTGGGCTTGTTTTTCAGTTAAATTACCTATTTTTGGCTTGTTTCTCAAATGTACTTGCTTGTTTTTGCGAAATAACCTGGGATCACTACTTAACTCCCAAACCGAACTGCAACGCAAGAGACAGCAGCGGAAACGCCGGACAGAAGGGCGTATTACGGTCGTGCTGCAAATTGGCGTTATGCCCCAGAGGGAGTACGATCACGAACGCAGTCAGCAGGTTGGCGAATAGCACGTGATGGCGAGCCGATCGATAAATCAGCGGTGAAGAAGACAAAAGGAGAACAAATGCGCTTGAGGCGATTCAAAGCGGACGTTCGTTTGGCGAAGGTCTAAAACCCGAGCAAATGAAGTCGCTGATTGTCAATGCGACCAATGTCACCGATTCAACCACTTTCAAACTAAGTTGTTCAAAAAAAATAAAACTTGATTTTAAACATTAACCATTGCTTCAGCCTAACGTTTTTGAGAAATTGACCGTTTCATGAAAATTTAGCCGCCTTTATTTTAACTCTTGTTGAATTGACATTTTGTTCGAGATCGGCCTGCACATTTGCACATGTAATGTGTACACTACAGCAGCCTACTAGCAAACTAAACATCGTCAAGCCCGTTCATTCTTGTTCAGTTTGGCTTTTTCCCAACCCTTTGGCATTCAGTGGCCTACTGCAGGCATACGAGTTTGAACGAAGAGCTTCGTTGAGTTTGTAACATATTCATGCAAGCTGGGTAAATAGCTAGAACACCGAAAAATCTTGTTCACTAGAAACAAAACGTATTGATACGAACGTATGCTATTGGTCCATTGAAGATGTAAAGCCTTGGGCTAGTTTAAAAAATGCTAAAGCTTCGGATGAACACGCACACGACGCTGCTGACATTGATTACGTTTTTGAGGAAATATGAGTGTCTGAATACTCTGAAAGCAGTAATGTCCAACATCAAATGACTGCCTGATGTGCATGACTAGATGTCGATCAGTACTATACTGGGCATGATAACATTGGCAAAAATGACAAAGCCTACTCATTCAACATATTTTAGCTAAATACAATGTTTTTCCCGAAACTAATAGTTGGAGTAGCAATGTGGCGTTGCTAATGTAGGCCTACCCTCCAGTAACTTAGTTGTTCACTATTGTGCAGAACGAAAAGCTGTATTGTACTGTATATTGACATCATAAACATTTTAAGTCACAGTAATGATTATTGATGACAAATTCAGCAAACACTGAATTACCGATACTTCCAAAGGGTTTTTCCGTCTAAATTGTAGACGTCAATTGTATATACTGTAGCAGCAGCAATGCAAACCATGTGGCAACGGCAAAATGCACAGATTGTTCACCGTTGTTGTATTTGCAGGTGAAACCTTAGCCCAGTGGTTCCCAACCGGGGAGGAATTCCTCCCCAGGGAGGAATTTCCACTTTCTATTTAAGTTACCTATTCGTTGTACAGTAAGTGTTGTACTTCTTTTTCAAGTTGACACTGCCTCTTTCAATTATTTAT
>JGI24158J21664_10012762_pt1 | contig 11114 bp, 10 predicted proteins | sample Ectturendosymbi3_FD_21664 | JGI IMG/M metagenome (IMG submission 21664)
TATTTTAGATCATAACTTTTGAACCTGAAACGCTAGAAAGTCGATCAAAGGCTCAAAAGACTCGGACTCGAGCCTAGTTTCTAATGAAAACTTCAGCGAAACACTTTGGCCTAGCGGTTAGGCCCTAGGCCAGGCAACATTAGCCAAAATGACCCCAAAACTACTACACTTATGACGTCAGTCACAAAAAATCCACACCCCGAATCAAAACAATTTTTTTCAAGTGCAATCTACTAGACTGGCCGATCCGTTTGAGCCCTTGAACAGCACTCTAGCGCAATCGGCGGAGGAGCTAGGCCGTTGGAAAGGCAACCGAAAACTGCTGTTGTTTAGGCCGAAATTAAAGTACGAATATATCGTAGACCGGTTCTCAAAGTGTTAATGAGAATAACCAGCTGTCTTCGTCAAATTCTTGCCCTGACTTATTTCCGTACCCTGTTGTAAGTAGGCATTTAGTCATAAAAATATAAATATGTGTGAGATACCTTTACAACAGTGGTTCTTAACCTTTTCTGCATGTTTCCCCCAATTAAAGTATACAATTATCTGTAGACCCCGTAGCCTAGCCCAACAGTTACTAACACAAGGAAGGTATGCATCAAAATAAATCTGAGTACTTTTTACTTGAAATGCATCATAAAACGATACACAAACCAAAAATACACTTAGAACTATAGATGTAAACATAACATAAAACATAACTGTCAGTGCCACACATCATTTTCTCCACTTTCAACTTCATGATTTGTTGAAAAACGCCGCTTGGATTCCTTGCCTGATTAACAATAATTTTGAATTGGCGCTTCATTGCTCTAGTAGATCCCAACAGTTATTCATTGAACCCTGGGCCATTCAGTAACCGTGACCCTGTGGCTATTTATCAACCCCTTGGGTGATCCAATTGACCCCTGGCGGTTGATATCAACCACTGTGAGAACCACTGCTTTACAGGTATGAATTTAAATTAATGTTTAATTTGTTGATTTCTCCCTGTCACAACAGTGTGATTGCTGTTATTGGAAAAGTAAGAGGTGGTGGATAGCATGCAGAGCAACTGGTGTGTGATGGTGGATGACTGAAAACCTGTACAATTTTGATGTTTGGAATTTTTCGATAATGACTAATGAGCCGACTACACATAAAACATAACATCTGAATGGTCTGGGGGATTTGACAGAAAATCAATGACCTCTTTTTATTTCTCGCCATTGTTTCCTGAAAAAAAATATTTTCACACCTGTTGCATAATTCCAGATTTAATAATACAATGGGTTTTAACTTTTGAGAAGGTGTCTGTCACAGCCATATATATTCAAATAAAATCAAATGGTTTTGTTCTTGCCCATGTTTTCACTTATATTGAAATGAATTTAAAAAAAATAATTTTTGAGCTGGGTGTTCACTTACTTTACTGTATGTTGCTTTAGATTCCATGCTCAGTCTTGAATCTATTGAAATTGTTGAATTGGTATGGTAACTTTGCATGACTATTAAATATGAATAAACTAAGCTCAAGTCTTTTTGAGACTTTAAGTAACTTTGCTAGAATATTACTTCCTTTTTCCATGGAATAGGCTTCACGAGGAATACTTGTTCATCATTCCTTTTGGTTTTCGAAATATTACTCCTATAACATCAGTTTCTGTACATGAGTCGAAACAGCACATTTCTTATGGACTTTGAAGGTGTAACAAAGCATAACTTTGTATGAGGTACAATTTTAACTGCTTAATTATAACTGTGTATGATCAAAGTGTTGAATTTGCTGGTTATTTTTGACATTGCTGTAGATGCATCATTCCAAGTGTATACTGCATTCTTTATATTCATATTTAAATACGAAACATTGTTGTCTTCCACTTTTGAGCTTGTGAGTCATGAATTTGGTTGTACTTTTCTAAAACTAGCATTTGGCAGATATTGTTTTTTAGGTGTAGACCTTGAATGCTGAAATAATCAAAATAGTTACTGGTCAGTCTTGTTAATAATTAGCATTAATCATATTAATTCAGGGCCATTCCATGTCAGGTAATCCAGCAAAATTAGCATTTTTCATCTGACCCTCAACAAAATTCATGAAATTTCATAAGGGGAAGATCTCAGTCTTGCAAGATCAACAATGTTGGAATTTTTTTAACTGGACCTGTATTTCCAAAATTATGAGCAATTGAAATTTTGATGTTTTTCAAGAAGAGTGGGCCAAAAAATGTTTGGAACTTCAACCGTTTGTTGAAAAACATGTCTATGGAAAGAGATCCTCTTTCAGCAAAGAATCAGACACTTACAGAGTGTATATTTCACCCATGATGTAGGCATCATCAGCTCTTCTTCAAATAGAAAAAAACATGATGAACATGTTGAAACAACATGTTGAAAGGGTAATTCTTATTTTTATTATTACATTCAAAAATGTTTGAAACGTTAAAAAAACAACATAAATTTGCATTTATTATTTTCATGGTCAGGAAAATGACCATTTCCATTGTGAAATCTAAAATTTGATCTGATATATAATATACTTAGGATTAACGTGTTCTTTTTTCTCAATTGCTATAATCCTTTTGTAGACTAGTTGATTTTTTCATAATTCCCTTCAATTTAAAGCCCAGAGTTGATCATGCAACTCAAATGATATCAGTTATGTGGTCAAGACCATATTCTTTGAGACAGAGGCCTTATTAAAACTTTGAGACCAAGACTTCATCAAAAATTCTGAGGCCAAGACTTGAACATTGTGACTGAGACTCAATACTTCCAAATTCGTGCATTGTGCCGAAAATTTTCACAAAAATGTCTTCACCACTTCCAAGTTGAATTTTTTTTCATTTCTGGCTGTTTTACAACCTGTTTTGGTTGTTTCTTACCTGCATATACAACAGAGAAAAGACTACCCGTTGAATTATAGAAGTTTTACTAAGCCATATCCTTGCATTATTCAAAGTCTGAAGACAATAGGCTTGTGACCGAAACCTGTCGCCTTTGAGACTAAGAAGAGACCTGAAACCTTCAAGATGGAGACTCACAAGTCTTGAGACTCCATCACTGCAAATAATTCCAACAAAGTTGTTGCATCAAAAAAATTCTTGAATTTATTGACTTAAAAAATTTACCATCCTTTTATGGTCCAACATTTTTTCATGGTTGACCTTGTGCTTATGCATGGTACAAACAATTGAACAGCAATGAAATTCTTCCCAACAACAACCTCATGTAGTATACAAGGTGAAAGAACAGAAACCTCTTATTAATTTTGTCTCCATGGACGTAGTAGCATTAGTAAATCTAATTTCCTCAAATCTCTTCATTATCTTTGTTATTGACCTTGAAGAGACGTAGTACAGTATTAGTCACTTAAGCTGATTTTAGCCATGGTGCTTTCAATAGTGCAAATAAGGTGGCTGTGTTAGTACCCAGAAGAAATCATCTTTTTGTGGCCAAAACAAATGAAGAAAATCCATTAGGATGCATAAATTTTATTGAAGCATCTACTGGTTCCTGGTCAACATCTTGCACTATGCCAGTGTACCATGTTTTGTCATACATAGCTGCAACATAATTTCCTTTGAAATATATGTATTTGGGGTGATAATTAGTTGAAGTTTGCACTACTAAAGAATAAGTGCTAGCTGAACTTACTTCTTCCATTTTAATTTTTGTGGGAGGAGTTGGATGAAAGTAGTGGAAGTTTTGTTTACCCTTGGCAGCATAAGATTGGTGAAATCGAAGCTGCATTGCCTTGTGGTGCTTGGCAAATAATTTCACTTGAAAAGCTAACAAAATACTTTGAAATTTTCCAGGGCGGTGTGCTAACATATCCGTTACTGAAGTTTAATGTGTGTGGACGGTCTATACTTTCTGATACAGTTGATAATTTCACGTTAGCACCAATGCCGCCGCATGGTGATTTGTGTGACTTCTTGCAAAAATTACTAAGAAGACAAAATCTGCTTTGAATGTTGACAGACAGTGCAAAAGCCTTTGCGATTTTTATATTGAGCTGCACATCTATCTATAAAATAGTCAACTTTCTTCGGATTAGGGATTATTTTCTAAACTGTCCAACAATAAAACATTGGCTCATCATACTGAAGATCACCTGATATGAAACATAGACTTTGATAGCATAGCACATTGCCTTTTTCAAAATAGCAAAGAATTGGGTGCATGGTGCAGTTCCTATGTGTCCAGTGATACCCTGCACTTCATTTTGTACATGAGAAGTATAGTTTTCAGGTTACTGTATGATTCTTACAATCTTAGTAGCACTGTTGCATCATATTTGCAACACTTCTGTAAAGACTGAAAGTAGTTGTCACAGATTGACCACAAAATTACCGTTATTTGATCTTTTCCTGGTTAATCTCTGTATTTTTTGAAGGCATGATCTTGTTCGTTACCACTTGTGGCAGTACTGATTTTATATAAAATTGTTTATTTTTTGCATTTTAGGGCTTTCTAATAAAGAGGACACCGCATCAGAAAAAAAAATTAGTGGAACAACGCTAATAAAATACAATGTTTGTCTGTTTGTTATACTGTATATGGAAATTATCTTGTGGTCAGCCATCTTTCCAATGCAGTACTGGATTGCAGACAGTTGATGTTGAACATGGTGTTCATGGCCCTAGAACTAAAGTATTTTTTATGAAAGTATTTTAGCAGTTGGCAGCTTGGCGTAATGACTGACAAGATTTAAGGTACAGTGCGTCGCGTGTTACATTTAAAAAATAAATTAAATCGGCCACCTTTAACAACCATGCCTACACCAGCACAATTCAGCGTCTTCAACGTTCATCAGTTATGTATGTATCAGGCTTAGCAATTTTTGCACAAGCATCCAAGTGCATTGAGATTATGCGTCTGTTTGTAATTATGGCCTCAAGACGGACTTGGTAGGAGCAACCAACCTGCCAACGTTCATCATAATTTTAACACTGCAAGCTTGTCGGTATGTCTTGATGAAATGTTTTGGCAAGCCGGTCGGTATTCATTACAACGTTTTTTTGTGGAAACACACGACCCTGATCGCAGTGAATAGCTCAGAAAAAGGCTCATTTGACCACTTCTACAAGACCAGACCAAAACAATCATTCATTCTCACTGTGTAAATGTGGAATGGCAAACGACAAAGTCTTGTCTATTTCAGTGATATTCCTGCTTCTAACGTTTCTTTCGTACTTCCTGAGCAGATTTAAATGTTCACGCTGGATCTTGCTATGACTGTTAGAACATGTTTGATACTGCTTTGCACAGCAGCAGTGCACTGGAACTACGTGGCTGGCAATTTGCCCCAAACTACTCAGCAGTTCTCGCACAGTGCTGTGCTGGACGCAGATGAAAAACTTCGCTTGTACTGGATTTACAACGAAACTCACATCACGTTCGAGGCAAGTCCAGATAAACCGTGTAATGCAATGTTTTTTGCAGGTTTCTACGCAATCCTATTCAACTACCATGAAAAAGAGGTTTGTAATGTGCAGATAACCTAATGAAAGATAAAGGTATTTGAGATATAATGGGTTTTAAAAATTAGCTGAAACTCGTTGAAAACCAAATTGATGCAAATATCAACTGGTTCAAAAAATGCTCGTTGAGTTTGAATTGTCACCTCTAATCAGAAGAGCGTGGCGCTTGTACCTAATAAAACAAGGGTCTTAACCCTGTTCAAGATTTCGCTCTACACCACATGAGTCGGGAAATAGTGTTAATGCAACCCCAAATTAGAATGCGTTTGGCTGAGACACGTGACATCCGTAATTTCCGTCCGGCTATTTTTGAGTATCTGATAGACAATTCTAATCAATTTCACAACAAATCATATCTGTGCACTGGAACACATTTCATACAAATTTTATACACAGTACCCCCTGCAACTGTTTTTTAGAAGGGAATTTCTGTTTGTCCATAGAAAACGTCATGCACGTTTCCGATCCGTTGTCTCTTCATATCAATTCAGGATTTATGTCTCCTCTTCACAAAATAAATTGTCCAATGTCGTATCAACCACAAAACGTGTTGCACTTAAAATAAAATTGAATGTTTGTTGTTCAGCTATTTTCGCATGTTATTTTGTCACATGATTTGGTGTACAGTTTGTTCAGTTGTGTTCTCTCCAAGATGCGCAGTGCCAACAGACCATTTGCGCAGTGAAATCCCATTCTTGTGCACTAGCAACATTCCAAACCTCTAAATGCCAGCAGCTGCTCTTCTAACGTGTTGTTTTCTCGTGGACAACAGTGGTGTTCGCAGAATTGATCAAAGCTTCCCAAATTTTGCACACAACAGTGAACGGGTTCTCTTTCTTCGTTTGTCCCTCGTTTCAGTGTCATCAAAACAAATAGAGTGTAAAAAAAAACAAAACCTCATTGAACGTTGTTTCTATACACAGGGTTTTCCAGGGACACTCTGAACATTTTTTCCGTGGCTGCATGATTGTCTTTACTGATACATGAGAACAGCAAACTTCGCATGTGTCTTTGAAAGTTGCTTTCATATGCTGCTTGGCACAACCGCGAAGAATTCTCATACATGCGTTTGTTTCTTCCACAATTTCCTTTATTATGCTTTGCTGTCGTCAAGCTGAAGCTTCAAGTCATCCAAATGAGTGTCTCTAGAAATTGGAGAATTGGGAAAATCGGTCCAGGCGTAAAATATGCCAGGACGTTACGACCTGGAGGTCTTCCGGTTACAGCAATGGAGCTTCGAGTCTCGGTGAACCAGCCGCAACTATTTGTCTCTGAGATATTTTCGATCAAAATTCATACAGGAGGTAAATCATGCGCTTGAACACCTCAAATTGCGTGTCTCCTCAATACGTCGTTCCAAAGAGAGTAACACGTGAAGCAACCATAGCTGTGACGCAACCTTGGCAGGTTAACATACGGGGGCAATTTCGGGTAATAGGGTGTTCCAAATTTCTACACATGAGGAAATACGTGATAGTAAGGTGCCTCGATTTTCTATTTATAGGCTTTCAGGGACATTTTCGTAAAAAAAAAATTGGGACCATTCCATTTGTCCTTCGCAATAAGGGAAAGTGATGGAAAAACAGATTACTAACATTTTTCTAAGCATATGAAATCAACAAAAGCCACTCCCAGGGCAGTGCTTGCTTGATGTCCTGAGAAGGGTTATTTTTTAGTTCAACCATGTTTTGGAAAAGAAAAGAGCCCAGCACTCTACCTCATCCTCTATTTGAATATGAAATTTTCATCTATTTGCAATAAACGATTTATTCTTCTGGATCAAGGTGGTCGTCATGCAATTAAAGTTAAAGGCAATCTTCCTGAAAATTAGGCTCAAATGGTTTCTTGGCGTTGATCGGTAACTGCTTACTAGCGAGTTCATTGTTGATGTGTGACTTTATTGGGTATGAATAAATTAAAGGTTTTTTTTTTCGGGAACCAGTTGCTGCAACCGTGGAAACGAGCAAAAGTCCAGAACGCTGCACATCTGCTAAACCAGTGGTTTTCAACCTGGGGTCGCGACCCACAGAGGAGTCGTAAAACATTGGAAGAGTCGCGATCGAGTAGATATTTTATTTACACAGCTGGGATACATTTGCTTTATTCGAGTTTCAGATGTGAGTTTTCGGGTTATAGTGGGTTGCTATAACGGGTCGCAATTCAAAAAAGGTTGAAAACCACTGTAAAACTAACGTGTCCAGCAATTGGTTCAGACGATTTAACATGCAAAAATAATTGCACGCACAGTAGAAGGTAAAAAGGGGTGAATGGCGCAATTAAAATTACCCAGGGAAGTCTTCCTGTGTTTCCCGTAGATACGCTTTTGCCCACGGTTAATATATCAGATCCAGAGTTGCAGGTCGTGTTCGGGCTTAAGCTTGTCAAAATGTTTCGGACCGATTTCGAGCTTGTATACAAAACTTTTAATAATGTTCAGAGAGTAGTGATTTTTTTCGTTCGTGATCTACATTTGTTGTGCTCGTGGCATTGTTTTGAAGAGATCAATCACTCCCGCGATTCTTGGCTTGTTTCAAGAAACGATGGCCTACAAACAGGCTTTTCATGCCTACAGCGCTATATTAGATAGTTTCTTTTATCCCTGTAGGGTCATCATGTATAGTTTCGTGATAGTTCCATTTTTCTTGAAAAACATTACATTCTGCAGCATTATTGTTGACTAACAAGCTAAGTTTGTGCTTGTTTAAGCCAATGTTTTGGTCAAGGTGTGATAAAACCGTGCACTTGTAGCTAAACCCGTACACTACGTGTTTGGAAACTCCGCGGTTGCGCTTGTCTTGACTCACTCTTTAAATTCGGCTTTCGGGCCTAAATCGGGCTTCAAAAACAAATGTCGCGCTTGGGCCGGGTTCGTGCTTCAAAATGAGGCCCGTTTACAATTCTGATCAGATCAGTGTCGTACCTAGGGTTTCCCGCGCCCGGGAACGAAATCAGTTTGGGTATCCCCCACCAGCCCGTTCGTGACAGTGTAGGAAAGATCGAGTGAGTTGGGAGTAAAGGGACGTCGAAAGCTGAATTGGGCCCCGCATATAGTTGTTTCAACACCCCTCTGAAAACTCCATATGATTGTGACGTCCCGTGAGTGACGTCAAGACCTGCGAATCTTACATATAATTAACTATCGTAGAGTTAAAGATACCCCACTTTGAAATTTCGGTCACAATTGAACATTGAAACCGTTGTATTGCGAGATTCCAAATAGTGATAATGCATTCGAATTGTAGGAACTAGTGAAAAAATGCAGAAACTTGGCAAAAGTTCTCTGATCATCTGCATGAATTTAATGAGTGAATTTATGTGCACAAAAACCTCAAAGCACATCGTGTCATTGGCCAGAGTTGCACTTGTCATTGGCCAGAATCTTGCAAAAGTAGTCAATATTTTTATGTAAATATCTCACAAATAAAAATCGTAACTACCTTCCCAACCACATGAAATCCATTTTAACCTAGTTTGCACGCCATCAAGCTTAAAAATTTTTGCTAGACATCAGATTTGATGTCGTAACAACATACTGTATGTTTGCTCTGAAAGAATGTGCAGTTACGTGCTGCATGCCCTGTGAACACTGGTTTCCCGTCCCATTGTAACGCAGCCATAACATGAGAGCGAAGTCGGTTCGAAGTTCGGAACCCTCGCAGTCAAACAGCATTGTGATGCCACCGTCAGTCATACCACATGCGGGCACTGATTGCTGGAGACAAGCTTCACTAAACGCCACTATGTCCGTAACTGCGCGCTTTGCGAGCCATGGTGATGTTGACGAGGTAACAGCGGCTGGCATTCAACATTTTGCAAATCGTAATTATTAGCATCCGCTGACATTTCACATTCGCAATTATTGCATAATCGTCCGGTCTCAATTTGGCGCCACCAAAATGTTGCTCCGGGGGACAGATGTACCACTTGCCCCCTTAGTTACTCCACTGTATCAGATAGGCGAATAAAAATTTCGTTGTGTTTTTCCGTTACTGAGTTTTCATCCTGACAAATAGAAAGAAAGTTTTATCAAACTCGCTTTGCACAGCCTTAGGAACATTGGTTCTTAATCTTTCCAAACCCATTGTCTTGAGGACCCCTTATCCATGTTAGCCAAAGTGGTGGCCGTTGGATCTGAGAGGGGCCCCAAGTTTTTCACTGGGGTCCTTGCTGACCACTCTGCTATTTTCGCAGTGAATCTTTCATCGGCGAAAAGCCAATGCTCAAAATGATGTTTTCTCATGCACGCATCCATAAGGCCAGGTATTGGTCTGGCGGCAAGTGTCGATTTTTAAGAATTTGGACTGTAACCCGGCTGGGAATCGAACCTACCCGGCCCGGTGGCACGCGTTCGACCCACTGTATGGCTTAGTCGGTCTGTCTAACGCACTGGTTCCCAAAGTGGGCGGTGACGCAGAAATGGGCGATTGGGGGGCGGTGAAGCAGAAATGGGCGGTTGGGGCGCGATAGGACACAGCTGTACTTCTTGGCACGGGTAAACTGCTACTTAACAATGCCCGTTTCGTTACAGTGACTATCACCGGTTAGGTTTGAGAATGCACGCTTGCACAGACTCAGCCTGTAATCAAAAGCGTGAGCTAATTTTGGATGGAGTGGTTTAATGATCACAAATATCATAATAACCTTGTACGAGTTCAATTCGAAAGTAGAAAGGCAATTTATATTCTTTTACAGATAGTGTTAGGTGCCAACAAGAATAAGTTACCTAAAGGGAATCGAAAAGACTCTGGAAAACAGAAGTGTGTTTCAGAACGCACTTTAGCTTGAGCAGTGCCAAGGAAATCCAGGGAGAGAGAGATAGTAGAGCCAGTGGACGACTGCAAGTGTCACGGCTAAGTTTAAAATATGCAGATTAAATTCAATCCTACACTGCTCCGAACTCAAAATTTACTAAAAATGTGTCAGAGTATTAATGGATTGATTGATCAAAGGACACCAAAGGGTTCAGAAGTGTTCTGCTAACTTTAGGCAATGCGGTGCACTTGGATAATGATAAGGAGTTTGTACGCCTCTTGTTGCACACAGAAGGTGACTGTCAAAGGGTGTCATAGATACAGTATCTTGGCTGTCACAGTCCACAGATATCTTCACGAAGTTCAATGCAGCTAATATTCAATTGCAGGTATAGTGGATATGCCTTTTCGCATTACGAAACGCCGCTTCCTACTCGTGATTGTATTCCAACGTCAAGGGAATTCGTGTGCGCGCGCTCCACTGCATTCGTGCAGTAACCTCGATTCGCATTCCATGGGAAGTTTTCGGCGTGGACACCACGCTTTCTGGGAGTCGACTTTTGGATCGCTAGTGCACGGACCACTTTGGCTGTTTCTGCTGTCGCGCCATCGTGAAGCTATTTCTGCTGCTGCTAATCAAAAGCCTTTTGTGAATAAAAATTTGTGCACCAGGAAATTTGTGAAACGAACTATCAAGTGGTGAGAACCAGACGCCTTACTTCGGCTTGGCAACTTAAAATGTCAGGCAGTTTTAGTCGGGAGTTCGAACAATACTCATGCAACGACTAGGCTGCCTCGGTAGCGTTTGGGGAAACCAGCATCTCTGCATGCAACGACAGCATTCCTCGCAAGCAACGTCTACGCTGGGCAACACCCCAAACCTCAACATAGGTTCCTA
>JGI24158J21664_10012766_pt1 | contig 11112 bp, 7 predicted proteins | sample Ectturendosymbi3_FD_21664 | JGI IMG/M metagenome (IMG submission 21664)
GTTAATTTTATAATGTCAAGCCCCCCCAAAGAAACGCAAAGCCCCCCCGCAAAAACGCAAAGCCCCCCTATTGAAAACCTTCTGGCGACGGTTCTGCAGCTGACGATAGATGGCGAAGCAACGAAAGCAACAAGATTTCAGTGACTGAATCACGTGTAAAGCGTATCTCAGGTCTAGCCGAAGACAATACCGAGAAGAGGGTCAGATATTAAGGACCAAGCCCAAGATCAAGGCCAGAAATTTTAAAGTCTGAGGCCCGGATCGGAACCATGCAAAACAGTTCCACACATAATGCTACAAAAGTTTGTTTTTGGCAATAAGTTTCGAAGTCCTTTGAAAGTAAATACGAAAATAGTACCTAAGGTGTGTGCAACTGGCCTCCGCACAGGTGAAGGGTTTGAATCCATCGGCAAATTTTTACTAGGAAATGATTTCACGTAACACCGCGTATCTTCAGTCCTACAACCTTATTCAAATTTCACCTGTGTGGAGACTAGTTAGACTAGTTACTTCAATGCAGATAAGCGCAAGTTTAAATCATCGCAAAAAGGTGATAGCAGAACCCAGTCGTCTGATTCCTCGAAAGCTTAGACAGCAAACCTACAGCTTTAAATGGGGTGTGCAACATTTACATTTTATAATACTTGAGGTTATAACTAAAACATGGCCAGGTTTCGAAATCTGAACGAGGCCGAGCTGGGAACTTCGCTGTGAAGGTTAACATCTGGAAGATTTTTGATACAAAGACTAAGACCAGGTTCCAGTGGCGTAGGGTACCCAACCCAAAATTGTTTTGGGCAAGCACCAGTATTTTGTTTAGGACATCGTTTCTCAAAGAAAACAATATGCTAAAAATTTGGGAATAATTATAGTCCCTTGCCCTCTGGCTACGCCTATGCCAAGTTCACTGTAATTTCTTGAGAGCCAGGTTGTTAAAATACGAAGTTGAAAAACCGGTCACAAGACCGTGACTGGTTTTTGGGAAACACATTTCCACTGTTTCGATGAACGAATCCTCTTCCTTCCCACGGGGTTAATTTTCTTTTTGAGACGTAGCTTGTGCGGGCGAGGCATGCATGGGCAGCCTTTCGCAGTCAACTGGCTGCCCTGCTGTTCTTTCTTTGTCATTATGAAGACGCATTTGGTCAAGCCATGCTGGTACGTATTCAGGATTTTATTCTGCTGGTTCGTGTTTGCGCTCGATTCTATCACCCAAAATGAAAGGCAGCCCGCTGATTGATTCTATCAGGTAAGTTGGCTGAGATGAAAATAATGGTGGAGTTTCTAAAAACACAGACAAACAAAATCGGACTTCTAAATGCGGCGTCAACTACAAATTTAACTGCAAAGCAAAACGTATTTTGCTCACTGGCAGCGGTTTTGTTGCTTCGGCAGACCAAGGCTCTCGTAGGCTTTCATGATTTCTTGCAGACCGTAGGTTCCATGACAGGTACAGTCGCGGTGTCCGGCAGCAATTCTCTTGCGCAGTTCTCTGTACTCTCGCATGTACTGGCTGATGTCGGAGTGGTGCAGAAAGGACCCTGGACGAACATACGATGGATTTTGCGTCAGAGATCGGATCAAATCACTCATTTTCATACCAGCATTTCCTCTCAGGAGGGTCGTGGGGGCAGCAGCCATATAGGAGGACTCGAAAGGACTCGCTCCATTCGTTGCTTGAATAGCATCTTTCACCTGTTGGTTCCACCTATCCTAGGGGTTACGTTTTTGCCATTATTCGCCACACCGAGTCATTTCTGTCCGCATACCCGAGCAGCAGATTAAGCACCAGCTGCTTTGAACAGTCGCCACTCCACCTCCGCGTCCCCTGTGCATTCCGGGAGATCTCGGGCAAGGACGATACGCTTTCTGCAAAGGTGTTTCTTACGTCTTTGTCCGCCAGGGCTTCCCGCTTAATTCGGTAGGATCTCCCGGTCCGGCACCTTTGTGTAGGCCCTGGAAGTTTTTCCCGATGAAAGTTGCAGACCACCCGGTGCAGATCAGTCGACAGTTCTGCACCCCTTTTGACACGAACTTTCAACACTGATTGGAGTAGGCCAGCCGAAACCATGCAGACCGGTGACCGAACTAATCAATGAAGTTATTATTTTATTTTCAAAACATTACTACGAAAAATTGAGTTGACAGTCGAAATAATGTCTGTGCTGAATTTGCCTGTGCAAAAACGTAATTTCACACTCATCCCACAGGATCTATTTCGGTGACAGCAGATTTGGCGGAATTTCGGCTTCGTGTTCCACGCAGATCTTTTCTCAAGGTACGCGATGTACTTAGTAAATTTGAAAAAAACTGCGTGAAAACGCGTACGTGACAGACAAACGAACACAAACAACGCTCTGCCAACATTTTCCACCACCAACCTCTAGCAACATGTTTATCCTCAGAAGGTAATTGGTCGTTTTTTCTCTGGCAGCTTCTCACGTATTCGCGCAAGTCCTTCCTGCCCTTGGCGTTTTCTTTGGTGGCAAGTCCGTTTTTTAGCTTGCCTTGCGCTTTTGTCTTGTGGAGATTTTTTCTTCGCGTCTTCGGCTTCGCTTCGTCGTCGCTCCACGGCGTCAAGGGGCTGATCGCACGGAGCACAACGCTCCTGCGCGACTTGAAGGGACGCAGTGCCTCGAGCAAGGCCAGCTTTTCGCGGCTCGTTGAATCGTAGAAGGGCGAAGTAGTTACGTTGCAGGTGCTAATCTCGTCGGGCGACATGATTGAAAACTACAAACTACATTTTGCGAGTCTGTAAAAACAAGAGGTGAACAATCCTTACCTTCGTTGCTGTCTGGCTGAACATAACACCACGTGAAAAAGAATCAAGCAGCAGCCGTGCAAAGTTACGTTCAGCCGGGAGTTAAACTCATTTGAATTATAAAACGTATACTCTTACGCCAAAAGCTATGGTTGTTTGCCATGCCACGTTTCTACCATTTTATTTTAAACAGCAGCATTTTATCTACACCTGGTTTAAAACTATCCGGGGAAAATCATCTCAGATAACATAGTTGATATGTAGATATAAATTTCCTTCCAGTGATTGTGTGGGATAAGTGAGCAAAACGTGCACTACCGTAGTTTGACGCACAAGCTTCTTTAAAAACTCGAAACTAAACAAATTACTTTAGCAACAATTTATCGTGACGTCTTGTTTTTCAGAAGTGGTGCTCAAGCTTGGACTTTCAGGGTCCCGTTCACCAATTGCTACTCGAGAAACGACCGGTACAACAGAGCGATGTAACATGTTTCAGTGAGTGTGCCCTTTCACAAAAGCCACCGAATCTGAGGTCTTCCTCGGTCAGTGAACGTCGAAATTCGATACGATTCATCGACACCGGACAGACAATCGACGCGGAGTTTATTTAGTGAGACTGATTATTTATCTGAATATGTGCGAGGAGCTTTCGAAGCGCAACTTGGCGTTTTTAACCACTGCCACCTGAGGATCTTCATAAAAGACATCGTAAACCTGCTCGATTTTTTCCACCAAAGTATTGGCAAGAACGTTAGGAGTCAGTAATCTAGATCCATTGAGAGCAAAGAAAACAGTCTACGTTGAATTTCAGTTGAACATTTCACAGCCATTACAATAGTTTCTGAAAGATTTCCTCCACTGACTAAGTGCAAAAGGAGCTTAACTGTTTAGAAAAGAAGGCAGAATAACGCACTTTATAACACATGCGTCTAGATACGGCTGTAAACACGCTGCGCAAAGACAATTTCGGCTTTAGCATTTTCAACTTGTTGCTGCAATTACAACCTGTCCCAGAGTAATATCGCTTAGCATTACTCAGGATTCGTTCACTCACAGCACAGCAATCTCTTCACCGACTCCTTAATTTGCCTGAGCACCTCAGCTACAATGAACAGCATTTACACCCCAACTAATAAAAAGTAATTGAGACCTACAATACCGTGGTCTTACGGGAAATAGTCTTCAGGTTATCCTACGAAGCTTCGTTTGTCACCGGACTCGAAGCACAACTCATAAAATTTCATCCAGCTTATGAGGTGTTGATATGAATTTATAAGAGCCGTAAACAATACACTTGAAGAGCACTTGGTGGTCATTACGTGCAAGCTCGACGAAATCGTGAACAAGTGGTGTGACATGATTTAATTTGTTTTTTGTTGAAGAAAAACAGTGAAACAAGCATGTTTTGGCTGCAGTCGCGTTTCAACTGCAGTTCAACTGTTTTCTGTGCAGCATTATCACTGCCCCAGAGACAGGGGCGTAACGAGTGGGGGGCAAGGGGAGCACAATTGCCGGGCGCCGAATCACTGCGGGGGGCGCCGAAAAGTCCCAACAATGTCACAAGTAGTTTCATCAATGCAGTACATTTGCTTCCGAAAGATCTCAGGTTCCAACATGCGGGCGCCAAACTTGCTTCTTAACTGCCCGGGCGCCATCTAACCTCGTTACGCCCCTGCCCAGAGAACATGGCGAAAGCTGAAGCTCAAGCAACTCTACCTGTACTTAGAGCGGGAAGCTGGTACGGATCAAAATTTAATGAAAATGGAGTTATCGAACCCGTAGCTTTTGAAGTGCAAAGAAAAACTAATGCTTCAAAATCGCGCATGAACCCCAAACCCTGAAATTACTCTGTAGCCTAATGTTTCCTCGTATAAACCCAAGGGAGCTAAACAGTTTCGCAGATCAAAAAAAGGATCATGCAAACTTGCTGCCGAGCAATTCTTGCTTGAAATACCAAAACAAATCTCAATAAGAGACATTTTATCCTACCGCAATGAAAGCGGTTAACAGTGCCACTGCTGACAAGCAAATTTGCTTGCTGTTTAGGCAGAATTGTTGAGTTATTTCCTGCCTTCACGTTACAGTATGTTTTACTGCCTCCGCCCTTCCAGCATGCATGCCTTTCTGGCAGTGTAAATAACCAAGGTATAGCAAACTTTTACAATTTAGTAAAAGTGAAGGGTTAACTCACACTTCAGTAAGAGCAGAACGCGATGCATGTACGGTTATTAATGCAGAGAGATGTCACCAATTTAAAGATGAAAAAACTGCAAGTCTTTGCAGACAATACCAGCTAAACCAGTGGTTCCCAACCGGGGTGTCATTTACCATACTCAGGGGTGCTTCGAGCTAATACGTTTTTCAATATATAATTAAAATATACATTTCAAAAATGTCATCAAACCTTAAAGCCAATTGCGATGTCATCGCCACTGTGCGCCGCAAATTATATTTCTCTTCAGTGGGGTGCCGCAAGCCTGAAAAGATTGGGAAACACTGAGCACTTCTTTCTACAAGGATTCTCAACTCAAAAATCTTGACCCACTGGTGGCAGGCCTAGTGATTTTTCACTGGATCTAGTGATTTTTGGCCTGACCCAGTAATCTAGTGATTTTTCACTGTAAGCTAGTGAATATTTGCAGGGTATTTGTTTGGAGAAGGTCGGTTGTCCTGCTTCTAGCTTTTCAACCCGTTTCTTCGGAAAAACAATTGATTACGTGAATCGCTGTGTGAATATTTGCACCAACAGAACAAGCAAGTTTTTCCAACCTCAGTTTCATATTATTTTCATTTCTCTGCTGTTTAAAATACTTTGTTAGTGTTGTCGCTTTAAGCTCTTGAAAGAAATATGAAAGTTTCCAATCCAAGGTTTTCCACACTTCGGCATGATTTATTTTAACAAACTTGCAAATGGTGTTAAGGTTTTCGGGCGATAAAGTACATAATCAAATGATTTCTAGCAAAGCTGTTAACTTCAACGCAGAAATTTTAAATCTAGTGAATTTTTTTGTGAATCTAGTGATATTGCAAAAAAAAACAGTGGCAGCACTGTCCTGACTGCCCCACTGTGAAGGGGTTGGGTAGGACGGCTAATTGTCGACCTATTTAGTGAACATTACAAACTAGGTAGAAAACCTGCATTATAACTCGAAAACCAGTATGTTTTTAGGAGCAAGGCTTCATCTTGGATCAGGTTTAGGCTGTCATGTTTTAAACATAACATAAGACCCTGGATAAGAGCGAAGAACACCATAATTTCTACAAGCTTTCTACTCACCCGTTTTCTTGCTTTTTTGTCTGTTCAAATCCTCACTTGTATGAACCTTGTTAACATTTAAGGAAGGAGTGCCTTAGTGCACACTACAGTCTGATGGTGCAAACGTTCGCATGAATCAGTTCAATGTGTCTTATGACATTATGTAAAATCAGTCAGCAAGTGCAATTAATTTAATGGGACAGTACTCTGATCTTACTGTATCCTTCACAAGTAGCGTTTGAACATAACTTACCTCACATGGTAATGACATCCGTAAAACTATGCATGTTCGCTTGCCTATGCACAAATAGCAACAGTTTGAGAAACGGCTCCATGCAGAAAGCCGGTCCTCACCATAACTATCTCAAAACATCGTTGTCAAGTAGTGCTTACGTGAAAACTTTTTAAGCCAATGCTATATATTCGAGTTTAAATATGCACTTGAACAGGCCGAGATTTAACAATTGAAGGTTTATAGTATTCACTAATGCCTGTACCTTCATGAGATATAATCAACTACCAACTACTTTCTGCAACTTGAACATAACACGTTTCACCTATCCTCTTACTATTTCTTTGTCTTGTACATCTCTTCGCATTGCCTTATGTACCCCAGCCTCTTGTAGGATAAGTGAATCTGTTACGAAACATTGCACCATTGTTAACAACAGTGTGCTGTTGAAGACTCGTGGTGAGCGTTCCAGCATTTTGATATCAATTTTGATCTTAAAACTGGAGACTGGTTTTGAATGGTATCTAAGCAAAAATACGGAACTATCAGGCAAGCAGCGGTAATTGTTTGCGGCAGAACACAAAACTTTAAAAACTTTTCTTTAACCGAACGTGTGCAATGTAGTTGAGGAAACGCAGATAACAATCTATTAGTCAAAATCACTATTTTGCCATAATCCAAAATTGATAAGAAAATTGTTCCTTCAATAAATCTAAAAAATATCTTCATATCTTTGGCCGCCACCGAAGTTTCGTGAAAATTGGCTGTTTTGTGTGGGCAAACCTCATGAGCATTGCCTGTATTATTTGAATTTCGGTGCTGTTAGGCTAATTTTTGTGTTAGGCCTATAGAACTTTGTGACCAAGCAGTAGCCTACTTCAAAGCGTTTTTCACAAGCAATCACCTGCAATGATTTTTGTGAATCAAGATGCGATTCTTCTAACTCGGAAGAGAAGGTGAAATCGTACATCTGATGGTTAGAATTAACAAGGACACGAGAGGAATGCTCTGGCATGTTTATCTTTCAAAACAGTTCTTTGAAATCTTCAACAATAGCAAGTTACTCTGTGGGAAAAGATGTAGCCTACGCAAAGTACTTCATTACCGATAAAAAGGCTTATTGAAAAAGTTCCACAATTCGCTATGTGAATAGAGCACTAGTTCTGAAAAACCTTCTTCCAATCAAATTGAGACATGGACCACGGCAATTAGATTCCAATTCGACTCGTTCATGGTCACAAGCATGGGCGTTTGTATTTTGAAATGTTATCTATTGCTATTAACTTTTTAGTAGAAAAACGTTTATCTCTTAGTTTCGGAGCTGGTAAAATGAAATTTCACTATTGTAGGACCCCTAGAAGAAAATCTTTTTGGCCACTCCCCTGAAAAATATCCTTTGGCCACACACTGGAAAAAATCATTCCCACGCCCATGGCCGCAAATTACATATCTTGACTAACCAAAGTCTGTACCAAGCGTACATCAGCCCATAAACTTATCCATACAATTTCTACGCATTGGACGGAATGCAAATCAGGCCTGTAACCAGCTTAGGACACCAGGAGGGCGAAGAATTTTCCGAGAGGGGCCCAAATTTTTTGAACTATGCCCAATATTTTTAAATTATGTTCAATACATTTTTCTAGGGGGGGAGAAAAATTTTCAAGGGGGGTTTGGTTAAAAAATTTGGGTCCCCTGCTCCCCCAAAAAAAATTTGGGCCCCTACTCCTCCCCTGGTTGCGGGCCTGATGCAAATAGTGATGCGAATTTGGTGGCGGTTCAATTGTATCATCACGAAAATTCCTCAAAATTTTGCGAAATCAAAGTTTTTTATTAAAAAATATTTAGTCGAGTTACCTACAAAAATACTTGAGTGAAACAAATCTTTTTTCATAACCTGGGTGATTGCAATCTTTCACAGCTTATCCAGATATATGAAAGAAGGCTTGCTCTTNAACAGTTTTGGTTCAATTTACATTATGATGGCCTTATGTGATTGCAACTTCGCAAGAGGATGGGTTTTACTTCTTTTCGCGTAAAAACTTAAGCGTGAGAACAAACATGGTAAGTGGTCGAACACTGATAGTCAAGCCATAAGAAGCCAAGACTGAAGCCATCTATGTTTGAATTCTTAGTCTGATAGAAAATGCTGAGATATTAAAGTCTGCAGACCGGTAAGAAACCATACGCGTAGCCAGTGGGTGGCCAAGCGAGCCATGCCCCCCAAATTTCTAGCATATCTTGTCGTTTTGTGCTTTGAAAGACGGTGTCCAAAACAAAATACTGTTCCTCACAGTCAAAATATGCGCTCAAAAAGAATTTTGGGCTGGCTACGCTACTGTAAGAAAATCATTTCGATAGGAAGGATTTCAGCCAAAACGCATTTTTCCAGAACTTTGATTTTGCATGTACAATGATTTGCTTTTTGCTACAAGATCCTAAGTCTTTCATAACTGCATGTGTGCGATAAACTTGTTGCTAGCTTGTATAGAAACTTGCAATGTCCGAGCGCTCTACATTTATCAGCAGACCTTCTAACACATCCGCTTTAGAACCAGGTTTGAAAACTATCAGATTTTGTTCTGCAACGCTCTTTTCACGCAATATAGATCTTCTCTAAGTAGGAGCTTTGTTTCTTTCGAGTTTTGTCCTCCATCCAAATAAGATCTTGAGTGCCTGATGAGAATTGACATTGTGCTAAATCGTAGTTGGATCTTAAAGCATTCTAACTTGTCTCCAACAGATGTGTGTACGTGATACCAGGGACGAGTTTATGGGGGGACGAGGGGGACATGGCCCCCAACTTTTGGACAAGGGGGGACATAATATCGTTTCTCCCCCCCAACATTTTGTGATGAAAAGTAATGTAGTTGTGCAAATTTCATGGTTACATTACCGTTGGAAACGTTTCCCCAGCATAAAACCAGGGAATAAATGAGAAAAATGAACACTATCACTGGATTATCTGTAGACACAATATAGGCTACAGATTTCCTATGTAAACTGAATTCTCATGATTGTTGAAAATTGTGTTAGTTAATTTGAATTACTGAATCGGTGTGCACATGAACTTCGCTCAATCTCAAATTCCTGCGCTGTTCTGTAGCCTACAATCAGAATACGGTTGCCACCAGGCGCGTAGCTATGGGGGACAACGGGGCAATGCCACCCCCAATTCCAAAGATTTCGGGTTAATACAATATTTGAAGTATAAGTCAAAGAAAACCTTCAGTGCAAATCAACGAAACTGCCTCAAGGAACCTATCCTACTTCAGTTTTTAGTCGAACACGAACTTGTACCTGACCTTTTATATCAATGACCCGCAAGTAAAAACAATTGAAGTAACGCTTTTCGCAGCAGTTTCGGGCGCACCAGCTTGCCGTATCCGGAAAAATTGTTATGCAAGCTTCATTTCAAGACCATCCCAAACCTCTCTTTGATAGCCGGGCCCGTGGGTGTTACAAATATAACGTATCCTTGTTTCCAATGTCAGCATAGCCTAAATCAGTGGTTCTCAAAGTGGTCGATATCGACCCCCAAGGGTCGAATGGACCATCTCAGGGTCGCTAAATAGCCACGGGGTCGAATGGAGGTGACTGAATGGCTAGGGGGTCAATGAATAACTGCTGGGATCTACCGGAGCAATGAAGCCTCCAATTCAAAATTATTGTTAATCGGGCAAGGAATGCAAANGGCGTTTGTCAACAAATCAAACAAATTTAAGAGGTCTGATCACATCTCAGCTACAGTAGTTTAAAAGTACATTCGATTCGAATAGTTTTTTATTAAATCATCCATTGTGATGACATTATGAAAACTGTTTTGTTTGTTACGTCACAAACAATATTGTAGTGCATTTTCCGATTGTGCATTATTTTATTATGCATTTCAAGTAAAGAGTACTCAATTTATTTTGACACATACTTTCCTTGTATTAGTAACTGTTGGCTAGGCCAAGGGGTCTACAGAAAATTGTATACATTAATTGGGGTTCAACGTGCAGAAAAGTTTGAGAACCACTGATTTAGTCCAATAGATCGTCATCTAAAACACGCCGCGTTAGTGCGTTTTTTGTCAGAACGATTGTTCCAGACGTCCAGACTGGTGGTGCTCTTCGCGTGAGACTTAGATTTTGGAAACTGGGCTCTCACTACTGTGTAGCATAGTTGCAGTCCTTGCAGTGAATGCGACAAACAGCACATGATTCGAGCGTGCAGGATCCATTTGAGACAAACGGATGTCCACCGGGTATTCCTGTTGGCTTTATAAACGTTTTTATCTTGTGAGATGTAAGCATCGCTTCAGCTTTTTGTACGACCTGTAAAGTATGGAATAACAGCGACTTCGTTCGTTAATAGGCTGAGATCTATGATGCTGTCTGGGCGCGGAATCAGACCAGGGTATCCATTAAGCAATAAGCATCGAGGCATATTTCATGCGTGATTCTTCCAGTGCTTGTTCTCATGTATACTTACGTATAGCCTGTTACAGCTAGAGCTCGATTTAGCAACGCACTGACGACAGAATGCTGAGTTGCGAGGGGTGCTTTGAACAAACGTTTAAATACTGGTCGCTATGAGTGACTTTCCTGTTATCTGAAACGCCGGGTTTCCTATTTGCTGAAACGCCGAGTAAGCCGGAAGCATGTGATGTATGATGGTGTTCAGGAAAGCAATGGGGCAATTAGATTCTGTCACCATGGTAAACTTATTGGCAGGTGCAATGTTGTTTATGTGCAGAAGTCAAGTCAAGTCAAGTCATGTTTGCGCTGTAAGTACACAGCAATAGAACACAGAAAACTTCTGAACAAACTGTTTCGTCAATGTATGCTCTCCATATCCTAGTAGGAACAGGAAAGGAGT
>JGI24158J21664_10012767_pt1 | contig 11111 bp, 6 predicted proteins | sample Ectturendosymbi3_FD_21664 | JGI IMG/M metagenome (IMG submission 21664)
GACCTGCTCTTGATTGCTTATTTACATTTATGGCTGAAATTTTGGGAGGGTATTGACAAATACTGGATCGTTCCGATAAGAAAATTATTCTACTTTCACCACTGGTGGTCTGTCGAGCAGCATTCTCAAAATCTGCATAAGCTTTGTATAAACTGCACTATGATAAAGTATAAGAGCTTTTATGATAGTTTTCTCCTGTTTGCATAACTCATCACTTCGCCTAATTCCTCACTTTTTTCTAATACCCTTGAGGTGACGAATTAAGCAAATTCTACTGTATCAACTTAGAGGGGGGGGCTGGAGCGGGCAAAGTACACCTGAGGTGTTCCAACAAGAATTTAGTGAAAGCCAATTTTACCAGTCGGCGGCAAAACGTTTGACATTTTTATGTGGTACCATGGGCGTTGCTTTGGCGGATCAATTAAAACATTATTGAAGTAAAGCAGATTCGTACCACGTGAGTCATTTGAAAGTTCGGTAATTGCTTGCCAAGTGCCAGAAACCTTGCTGTTCAGTAATTTCCCTCGGGATTGAGTGAGCTGAGTTTTCACTGCAAAGCTTGTGATGTTCTATTGGTATACGAAATGTGTTTCAGTTGTTGTAATTTAACACCGCGCAATTTTGAAAAACGCCANAGCCTGCATTTCGCTNCCTTTGCAAAGGTTCTTAAATCCACAGGTCTAGTTTTAATTATTAAAAATCGGGTGAAATGTCTCAGTGTGACCAAAGCAACATGTCCTAGCAAAGCAACACGATGTTGCCCCCCGCCATGAGGTCCAACATCTACAGTACATTTCCTGATACGATGTCAGCGGTAACTGGCGCAAGTCCATGAACCACTGACGGCAAGAAAACGCTGCCAAATTTGTGTTCTATCACATCGAATCAAGAGACGAGGTTTGCGTGCCGGATGTGTGGAGCTCCTGTGTGCAAGGAACACTTTCAAATCCTCTGCCCAAACTGTTGAAAGGCAAACGTTGCATGTACTTTGGTTTTTGTTGTGTAGTACATTTCAACGTTGCTACTGGGTGAAAGAAGTTTATCTGCAAGCGTTGTGTTTGTGTGTAGGCCTACAAGTAGCCTACCTAGACCAGTTACGCTTGTGAGAGAAGTCAGCAGCACATTAGTGTGTCCAGGACCGGCCCTAGCAGGTGCGGGGCCCAATGCAAGGCCTAGGAGCGAGGCCTCTCTGAGCAGTGGTGTTATTACGTCATCGTGCTCAATCAACCGCGCTATGGCCTTTTTGATGAAGAAATTTTTCTAAAATATCTATATGAATATCAGAAAGACGGCAAATTATTTGAGTTGATCTGTACGTAGGCTACATGATAACACAATAGTTTCTTTTATGGGGAGTGGGCATAGCTCACGTGATTCCCAGCTACATGTTTATGACTAATAGCATGCTGGTGTGGTGCACATTAGACCAGTGGTTCCCAAACTTTTTCTCATCACGTACCACTTGTGGGACCCATATTGTTACCACGTACCACTTTGCTCCAGGAACACTCCATCTACAAAATATCATTCGATTAAAAGTTTGGAAAACCGGAATTGACACAAATGTGACATGAAGATAATGGTTTCAAGTAACTTCATTCCACAAGTGAAAGAAGCAAGGAATCAATCACAAAATTTAAATGGAAATCGATTTCACGTAACACTACGCATCGTCAGTCCTATCATCTTGTTCTTATAGGAATCTGTTTGAATAAGATGATAGGACTGACGATGCGTATTGTTACGTGAAATTTCCTATTAAAAAGTTGTGATTGATTCCTTGCTTCTTTCACTTGTGGAGTGAAGTTACTTGAATACAGATATGCGCAAGTTTGAATCATCGCAAAAAGATGTAAGCAGAGCCCAGTCGGCTGATTCCTCTAAAGCCTACAGAAAACGTAGGGCTTTTTATTATTGTTGAAGATAATGGCTGTGGGAAATTATAATGGCTAGTTTTAAAAAACAACAAGGGAAATACACAAAAATTCAGGAATTAATTAACAGAACTCCATAAGTAAAAAACACAGCTATTAATGTATTTTTGTNAAGATAAACAGAAAGTAGTAGGCCTATTGGCGCAGGGGCGTAATGAGGGGGGGCAAGGGGGGTTCACTTCCCGGGGCGCTAAATCACTATGGGGGCTGTGCCGCAAAAATTTCTTTTACAATATAGGCGGGAGCGGTCGAATCACTGCTGGGGGCGCCGAAAAGTCTCAACAATATCACAAGTACTTTCTTCAATACAGTGAATTTGCTTCCGAAACAGCTCAGGTTGGACGATGGGGCGCTAAACTTGGTTTTTGCCCCGGGTGCCATGTAACCTCGTTACGACCCTGTATTCGCATACCACCTTGAAGGCCTTCACGTACCACTAGTGGTACGCTTACCACAGTTTGGGAACCGCTGCATTCGCTCTTGTTGGACGGCACTTTCATGCGAAGAACAACTGACTTGGAGAAAAACTGCACATGAACAGATTGCTTTATCTCACTTTCGGTAACCACAATCGCAGACACGTTCTTACATAAATGTAACGTCTGGGCGCATGATCAACTACCTGCTTTATGACGCAATACACGAAAAAAGCATACTTCACAGGCCACTTTTCACAGTTCCCAAAATCCTTAGTTGCTTGATTTGCTTCTGTGTTGTTTTTCTTGTTACTGCGGGTATCGTATCCATGTTGTTTCAGTATAACACAGCAGGTAAGTAAAGTGATAGCCGCCCAATATATTAATAAACAGGAACGAGTGTGCTGGATGACATTCACAATTTTTGCTTAGTTAAGCTGCAGAGCAGCTTTAAGTGTTCTGCATGTTTATGAACCTGCATGGACTTTAAAATGGTGGTGTCCTACCTATTCACGCTCGCAAATATGCAAATCACAATGAAAGTTTGATGTTGCGACAAATGATAAAAGTAGCCTACTTTCACGATCGACAAACAACGCCGAACAATTTTGTGTGCAAAGAAAAGGAGTCAAATTTAAGTGCGAACACTTCACAAAATTTTTCCCTGGTTTGTATGAGATTTTTAGCCACCACAGGACCAGCATCATCTCATCTTTTGTCGTTTGTTTCAATGTGGTCCAATTAATTTTATTTTGACAAAATAATATAGTATTTAGTCTGTGTCTAAATCTTCCATGAAGCAAAGCTGCGTGAAGATTACCCGCAACCAACCAAAAACTTTCCAAAACAGAAGAATCTTTCGAGAACTGAAATACGTCCTTGTTTGCAGTAGCTGTAGGTCTACTTCAGTCTCANCTGGCACTAATTACAACCAAATTCTATCCATNAAGAGTGGGACGTGGTGGAGCGCAGATATAACGTTCACCATGAGAACTGAGCANGTTTGATAACNTTCGATGNACTAATTAGAGGAAATTCATCGTTCATTCAAACGAGATAATTATTTGCTAACAATGAAATTTATAAGCCTTTCTACAATTCTCGCGCGCAAGGAGTATCTGGCAAAAATAAACAACCGGCCCAAACGGCATGGCGCGGGGCCCCCTGAGGCTCGGGGCCCAATGCAGCCGCATCGGTTGCATCGGCTTAAGGCCGACCCTGAGTGTGTCAGTAAAAGTCGTGTTGCTACTTTGTAAAAGGTGCGTTAACTCAAAACAAGCGCTGCGCCTTCTACATGTTTAAAATCACTTTTGTTTTCCGTTTTTGATCGATTCTGTGCAGCAGATTGCCAGATATTATCGTAAAGGAATTTGTCTAGTTTGGTACAAACACACCTTATGTGCAAGAATTCACAAAACTATCGTGAAAATAACAAGTTTTCATGTCTCAACCTAATTTACTTTTTTGCATGTAATTCCACCAGCTTCGAACACATCACGCATGGGTCTTGCACAAACCACAAATAAAGGCTTTACGGGCGGAATTTCGGATGTTTTCGAGTATTTTTTCGGCCGTTTAGAACCGTACTGCCCGCGTTTTTTGGGGAGGGACATGTGTTTGGTTTTGAAATAATAAAATTTTTCCCACATGTAAACAACTTCCTTTTTGAGGATCATTTGAGCTTGTGAAAAGTTTCTGAGTTGGTCAAACACGTGTCTGTTAACCTAAAATGTTTCCGTAAGCTTTGGTTGTGATGGGAACAATTTTGCCAAGGTGGGACAAATTATCCAACATTGTTTATTTCAAAATATACCTGAGCAGGGTTTCAAGGAAAAGTGATTTTGACATCGTTGAAGGAGTGGTTTTTTCAAGTATTTTGAGCAGCAGGCAAAGCGCCTCAAAATTTGAAAGGAATATGCAGTTTTGTGCCTTCTCAAATTTGTTGTGCCCAGGAAAATTTGCTTTAAACATATAATAAAAATATAAATTTTGCCCCCCTAAAAATGTATTTTGTCCCTAAAACTAGCCTGCTCCACTTACTTGCACAGTTTAAAAAACATTTCACCAACGCTTTCATCTATAAACAATAGATAGGACATTTAAAACTGAGTGTCGCGAATGCAATTATTACCACCAATGCAAGTGACTACCGACAAACTTTGACTCTCCTTCGAGTTATTCGATCCAGCCTGACTTTCAACGAAAGAAGTCCTGCCAGAAACTATATTCTTCATCTTGGCTAGCTAAATACCAAATATCAGAACAAGTAATTAAGCGAAGGTAAGCCTTGAAATTGTACAAACACTTTAATCTTTAGATCGTTACTGGACATGGTGCTGGAGTATGGATATAAAAGAGCTCTCAAGTTGGCTATGATTTTATAGCGCACCCGTTCAATTGACATGTTAGCATGACGCGGGTCCTGTGTTGTGGATTCTGTGGTGCTTGGGACAGCATCCAACTGCCTCCGTGGCCATTACGCATCACACAAAGTAGAGTTTATGATTTAAAGCAGGAAGAGTGGATGGAGCCCCATCGTTTTCATCCTATTGAATAGAGGCCTAACTGAGACAAAACGTAGTAGATAAATCAGGCCAGGGCGTATTTTAAACGACCGCATCGGTAGAAATGCCGTATAAAATCCACAACGTATCGCAAGAAGCAAAATGGATCACTAGAATACAATATACATACAAATACACCCCGTGTTTATAGCGCTGTAACTTTTGTTTGAACCAGTAATTTTTCACAGCTTTTTTCGTGAAAGTTTATTATCAGTCCGTGAATTCAAAACTAACCGATTAATTTCTCATTCGCCAAAAATAAATGCTACAGTCAATATTTCGCGTGTGTCGCCATAGTTTTTCATCACTTCTTGTAGACGATGTGACACGCTGTCCATGAATTTGTAGCAGTAGCGTAGCCAGAGAGAAAAATTTTGATTGTAAGCAAGCAACAGTGCATTTTGTGTAGGACGCCGCTTTTCAAAGCACAAAACGATAAGATATGCTAGAAATTTGGGGGAACTTGCCCCCCCTGGCTACGCCTATCATTTTGTAGCAACAATCCGGAGAGATCTCTTCCAACCTAATCTCTTTGACAGGAGTTGGATGAGCTTCAAGTCCAACACTCAAAGGCTACTTTTCAGAAACCTTTGTCTTCGGATTCCACGAATTTTTTATCGACATCAAATCCGCACGATGTCCTGGTCATTCCGGAATTAGAATATTTTTTGTGGTTCAGAAACTATTCACAACCTTGCTTCGATGACACGGAGCACCATAGTGAATAAAAACTTGACAGTTATGAATTCGCATATGTGGAGTTCAAGCTTGTCTTTCAGCAATTCAACGCATCTTTCACCGTTCATATAGTGGTTCGTGGTGACACAGAATAAAGTCCAGCTGGTCCCATTGAGGACATTTCTCCCCCAACCAATTGGCTGGGAGGTTGTTTTGAAAGTTGAAGTGGTGTATTTTTCATTATGCCATTTTCAAACAACCTTCAAAACGCGACATTTTCGAACATAAAACTGTTTCAGTGACGTCTCAACCGAAAAATGACTTCTTTCGACATCTCTATGTCCCAGTAAACGTACCTCTTGGCGAAAGTCAAACGCTTCTTTTTTATAACTTCAGTCAAACGCGTTTTTTTTCGCAGACTTGCGCGATTTGAATCCAAATTCCAAAGAGAACCAGAACCGTCGCCAGAAAGTTTTCAACAGGGAGGTTTTGCGTTTATGCGGGGGGGATTTGGGTTTGTGCGGGGGGCTTGACAATAAAAAATTGACAAAACTCGACTAGCGTGTCCTGTTTCAAGTTGGGGTGGCTTGGGGCTTTGTTTGGGGGGTTTAGCCCCAAAAGTTCTCCCTGTGGCGCCGGGACTGAAGAGGACCCAAAATTGAATTGGTTTGGTGCTAATCATTGCACCTGCTTCTATTAACTTTGTCTGAATTGATTTTATAGAACTCGTTAGAAAACGGTTAACCTCTATCTCTATGCATCAGGCAATCTTCCCTGCTGTTGGAAACCCTTGGTCAGTTAGACCTTTCCCTGTCCTTGAAAATATCTTCATTTTGGTATTTCATAACTCAATAAGCTGGGTCAAAATTACAGTGTTCGCGTCTCTCTTAAAAAGTCAAACAACAAAAAGAAGTAATTTTTATAGAATTACATGAAAAAATATTTTGATGTAGCCTACATTTTTAGTGTTTCATTACAGAACCGTTGCAAGAACGTTTTCAATAAGGGGTTTTACGTTTGTGCAAGGGGGCTTGACATTGAAAATTTGACAAAAACATCATTGGTTTATAGTGTTTTATATTTCAATTTGGGGGGTTGGTGCTTTGTGGGGGGCAGCTTTATTACACAATTATGAACCTAATTAAGGATTTCCCACGAAAGTTTTGCGACAGTAATAGTGTTTTTTTAATCTTGCCCTCGAAAAATTTGTCAAATGTAAGCCACACTGATCGGGATTGGTCACAAATTAGACCGTGCTTTCAATGCTGCTGTGGTTTCAAAATTTTTCTTCCCCAGTCAAACTGAATGTTGAGCAGAGTAAACGTTCTGCAGAGTAACAAGTACTTTGCGTCAGTTCAGAAAGGAGTGGCTTCAATATGGGCAGTTCAAAATAGTCGCTGTTGGAATTTTGTTCATTCTTATTTAGTCATATGCTGTCACTTTTGTTCCTTCTACAAAGAAACGCGACTGCTGCACAACTATCCGGCTTCATTGGTTATCTGACTCTCAATATCCAGCAACACGTAAACATGCCAAAGAAAAAGTGCTGCGTAAGGCCTCTAATCTTTATGCTGAGTCACAAAATGTCTTCAATCATTCACAGGCGGCGGTTGACAATCTATCGTTTTTAACGCACTCATCATACGATGGTGGGGAAGCAGAGAAAACGTCTTCGGTTCGCTGTGATGGGCATGAAGGAATCATCGGTTGCACGTTTTCTGGATTGAATGGGTGAGGAGGGGTGTACATTCCAACTGGCTCGATTGTGTAGTGTGGTGGAGAGGGCGCGTGAAATTGCGGTTGAAAGTCCGTTTGTTGCGTTTGACAAACTGTTGTTGTTGGGTAAACGTTGACCGGTCTTCGGTCTAAGCATCCGGTGTGCGCTGACAGGGGGATTGCAGTCGGTAGCTCACCAGCAGCGTGATTGTTGTTTTTGAGAGCTCTGCTCATTCGCGCGCATGAAATAACGCCCACGACGAATAACGCAAAGCCTATGACGAGTGAAACTCCACCAATGACTTGCATGGGTTCGCTGAACATCATTAAGATAAACAGGATTCCAAACAAACAAAGGGACACTCCAACTATTAACAAGACCTTGGTGCAGCAAGGACTGCAACATCCATGACGTGGAGGTGAACCTGCGAAATTAATTTTGATTACTATTTGGAGTATTGAAAACAGAAAAGCTAATTAAAAACTGCCAAGTATTTATACACCGCTGATTAGTATAAATGATCTGACAAAAAACAGCGGGAAAATCTGCCTAACCTAAAGCTTGTTGCAGTTGAAATCCACAACGTGAGCACCAGTTTGCGGTCATGGTCGAAAATTCGTAGAAAAACCTGTTAACCGAAGCTGAAATCATGAAGCGCTTAATCTTTCCATTACTAAATTTTTCATGTGCGACAGTTTACTTATCGCTTGACGTCAAACTCGATACTCCTAGGGAGTAGGGATTCCTAGACCAGTCAAGCGTTAGTTTTTTTTGCTGAATGCTTTGACATGTTTTTGAACCGGACAATAACTAATCCGGGGTTCCCAAACTTCTTGCGGTCTCGTACCACTTGATCACCTCGAATTGTGAAAGCGTACCACTTCTTTCAGAACAACAAGTTTGATCGAATCTTAGTTTATTCAGATAAATAATATGCAATGAAATAACAACAAAAGTCCACAAAAAATTTTAAAAAGATTTTTGTTTTTGTTTACCTTCACCAGCTGGTCGATGCGTGGCGTAAATTTGCTAACAACGCATCGAAAGTCATAATGTTACGAAACAATAGGAATAACAGGCTGCAGGAATATTTATTTATTTAGAAACAATGCCTGTTACGTAAACTAGAAAGCTATGAATCCAGGTTTTTGAGAAAAAATGGAAGTTACTCGCGTACCACCTGGAAGACCTTCGCGCACCACTAGTGGTACGCGTACCACAGGTTGGGAACCCCTGAACTAATCGAACTGCTGAGCTAACTTCTGAACTAGCGATAATTGCAAAACGAAACTTTTTCTTCAAGGCAAGGAACCTCAACTGTAACAAAACTGTTTCGCAGAAGATAGGCCTGTAGGGTTTGGTCTTTTGGCAGCCTAAATTACCAGAGTTTTAAAACAAGTGGGTATGTCTATTGCCTCCCCAGGACAGGATTTAACGTCATAAACAACCAGTCATGCGCAAAATGTGTTTGTGTTGTAGATTCTATTTGAATAAGAGCCGATAATGTCTACTTCGTAGGCGAAATATATACTCTGTAAGATCTTAGTGTCTGATTCTTTGCTGAGAAAGGATTTCTTTCCATAGACAGTGTTGTCAACCCCATTTGAGACTCTTGTGTCCATTACATAACCAGAGCTATACGAAGTGGAGTGAAATATAAGTTGTACGGTTTCCACTGCAAGTTGATGTTGCCGACATTTTGTCACAGGTTGATGACTGTCACGAAAAGAGAAAAGCAGAATTTCTTGAAAATAGGATGGCGTCAGGTATATGGACGTCACTGTCGCGCAACAAACACTCTGGGTAAATATTGACTGGTATGGAATATGACGTTACGAAGTACATTTGTCGATAAAAGCCAAAGATAATTTAAGGCCTTGGCCTACCCTCATGGACTTTTCAGCAATAAACAAACAAACAAAAAATGTAACAAATAATTTTGCTTGCACTTATCGATTAGTTATCCACGTTGGTTAACTATATCTTCAACAGCGCATGAATTTGGAAAAGTTTCTTCAGTGGTTCAAGGTTAGTGTTGCCAGATCACTTGACATTTTTTCAAGGACATTTTGTTGTTTTGTGATTGTTGAAATTTTACTTCATGCCTAGTTTGAATACTTTCTAGATGTAGTGGCGTAGCACATGTTTTCAAACAATCTTGCTGAATAACAGTGAATAAGCAAACACATTTGTTAAGGACGTAAACACGACATGTACGTTGTACACGTTATTCTGTTTAATTACAGTACATTGTTTAATCGAGATTATTGAATGTTCAATGTAATCAATAGTTCAATAGCGAACAATTTCACAATTATTCAAGGGCTTTCAAGGACGCCGGAAAATACTCAAGGACAACAAAATGTTTTGCAAGGATCAAGGACATATCCAGTTTTGATAGCAAATTCAAGGAAAGTTCTTGGCGCTCAAGAACCTCTGGCAACCTTTATTCAAGGTTTACATCGATGCATTTCCAAATTTAGTTTGCCTACTCTGTGTAGCTGTAAGAATTCGTGCATCCACTGCTACAGGCAAAGCAACATTCTCTACTGTGCAACGTATCCGCGCACCATTCCGACAATGCATGCGCCAGCATAAACGAAATGGTGAACTGGTATTGATGGCGTGCGGGAAAAACGACACCAGTGATCTGAGCGTAGAGGATGTCATACATACAAGAATTTGAAAAACAATGTGCGCTGCAAAGCTTAGCATGAATGGGGCTTGCGAAAAGGTGGTGCAAGAGGTGTACATCCTACCTGCGCCGGTAGGTACTGAGGCCCGTGAGGATGAAAGCGTTTTAGTTTTTTTGTAATCAAGCCCAAAATTACTAGTGAAAGACAGTCGCCAGGACAACATTTAATCTATTTCTAACTTTTGGCATGGAGCTATTTAAATATTTATTCTGATTAATATACAAAAAAGCTGTACAAGTTTCGACGAAGGACCCAGAAGCTAGGTGCCCAGGTATCAGTCTTCGTATTCCTGGCAAAATTTCTATCAGTGGCCCTGCGTAGTAGGCTATGGTTGTTAAGGAAGCACATGAAATGTAGCGATTTCTAGTCTTCTACTAGCCGCGTTGAACTTGGAGATGTTTTTATTTCTTGAAATTACGGTAATCTTTTTTCGTTGTTGTGTGCCCCATACTAATGTAATCATTATCACGCCTTTCGTTTTTCTTTTTTTAATTTGGTTCATGCTTACGCCGTTTCCACGTTAAGAGCTAGCGATGCGAAACTCAACGTGTGGAGAATGTATGGCGGTAGTCTTCGTTTACTCGCACTGTTTTCTTTGGCGAATGTGCCAACCGTGATAATGTGGGAGTAAAGCTTTGGATTTTACTTGGGTTTGGTCGCAAAATATGATTGGTCGGGTGACTTCGCAGGCTAACCTGCAGGTGATGGTTCTTTAGTCTTGTTTCTAAAAATATATTCGATATGCATCATTTTCGCTTCAAATCGCGTTTAAATAGTATGTCTGTCGAATTGCGCGATTTTTTTAATTTTGGAAGACTGACTGTGACCTCGAAAGCAGTTTGGTATGGTTAAAGGTCAGCATTTGTTAATTCAACCAAAATTTTGTGTAAAGTAGCATCAGAAGTAGAGTCTCGTCTTGGGATTTTTCTCGTCATCCGATATTGCGTAGTAGTAATGTGTTGACCGAATAGCGCGACCCGGAACAGGTTGAAGGCATGTGTGTGTGAATGCAAAAAGCACCAACATATTACCATTTTGAGCCCCGATTCTTTGAACCCGGCCTGCAAGCGGGACGTCAGTACCTCGTCATAACATGAAATCATTGC
>JGI24158J21664_10012768_pt1 | contig 11111 bp, 8 predicted proteins | sample Ectturendosymbi3_FD_21664 | JGI IMG/M metagenome (IMG submission 21664)
GCGGCATGTGCGCAGAGCTTCGCACCGTGGCAGCAAGCAACAATAGAGATCACCTGACGAGATCACTCTATTATTGCTTGTTCGCGCCACATACATAGGTGTTATTCTTTGTGCACATCCCGTTCGTGGTGAATCACACAATCAACGCAACACCACCAGAGAGGTTGCAACACTATCATCATTAGTTCGTTGTTATAAAAACAAATTGTTAAAGCAGGTAAAATAATACACAAATTCTACCCAGTTTTTGCTTGTGGTGTATGTTCTATTTCAGCATTCTGGAAGCATTTTTGGTACAGTGTTAACAATGATAAAAGCATGGTTATAATGTACGTATATATAAACTTTTCATCAAAGTTGTAAAATGTGGGACATGTCGCATAGCACATATGAGGTATCTAAGTGACTTAAATTAAAAGCAAGTATGTTTTTTACAGCTGCTTGGTATGATTGATTATTGCCATGACACACAGCTTAGTTGTTCCACTTGTGTTATGGGGATCAAGACCACCCACCCATCGCATCAGCTGCATTCTTGTTTCTCCTGATCTAAAGACAATTGTTACTGGATGTCGTGATGGTCAGCTCTGTTTGTGGTCTGTAGAAGATCATGCCATTACTCCAAGATGCATGTTGTTCGGTCATACCAGCAGTGTTGTTGGCTTGACTGCGATACCAGGTGTAGAAATGGAGTGGAATAAACAACACATAGTTAGTGTGTCAGAGAGCGGAGAAATTTGTTTATGGGATCTGGTTGATGGGAAATGCTTAGAACAAAGCAAATTACCTGGTAAACCTGCATCTATCACTGGACACAATTTTGTACTGGACAATGTGCCACAGCAATGTATTATGTGTTGTGGTCAGTTTTCTGAAATCTTGCTTCTTAGTGCATCTTCTCTAAGTGTTTTAGTATCATTGGTCTCAAGGATATGTCCTGACTGGATTTCTTGTGCATGTGTTGTCCCATGTTTACGTTCATCTGAGCCTTCAGTTGTTATTGGCACAACAGTTGGAGGCTCTATAAAAGTGTGGCGCATCCATAAGTCTTCTTCTCAAGCAGTCTTTTTTGAGGAGGACTCAAAACAGCTAAACCATTTAACAGCTCAGTCTATTAAAGTTGATGACAGTGGCAGACGATTTTTATTGATCATACATTCATCCACATGGCAAGTTTGTGACATTAGTGATTACTCCGTGCTCTGTTCTTGTGCTGCACCTGTTGGTGGACATCCGTTGGTTGATGGATATTTTTTGTCATCTGAAACTGTTGCAGTGTGGTCAAGAAATGGAGACATTACTGTCTACAAGTTATCTTTCAGTGCTTCAGATCAAAAACACCGTCGGTCCGCTTTGAACTCAGCAACACCATGTGTACCAGCAGTAGTTCAAACAATTTCCCTGTTAAAAACTGATCATTTTGTTTTGCCTCCAGCGGTTGCTTTTCAATATGCCACTGATAAAGGTCCTCTGTACCTGGCTGTGGGCAACTGCCATGGGGTCATCACTTTTGCAGAAGTGTCTCAAACAACATATGCTTTGGGAACATTATTCAAAAACAGTTTGTATGATTTGTGGACAAGCTTCAACAAAAAACCAACAGGAATAGTGGATCAGCTCAGTCATGATCCAGAAAATCCATTAAATGTTACTTCAACTTTGTTCATTATTCAATTCTGTTATTTGTGCTGTGGTCGTGAAGATGGCTCTATCGTAATTGTGCCAGCGGCGCAAACATGCAAAGCACATCTTTTAAAAGATGAACTGTGCAATCGCAAAGGATGGCCACCCCATCGAACATTGCGAGGTCACCATGATAGTGTCACATGCTTGCTGTATCCACATCAGGAGGCACCAAAAAGATACAGTTCAGAGTTCCTACTGTCTGGTGGTTCAGATTTTTCTGTTATTTTGTGGGATATAAATAGTGGCACTGTGATGCATTCATTTCATGTCCACGGGGGAGAGTTAACACAGCTGATTATACCACCTGATGGGTGCAACCAACGTGTTAACCAGTCGATCTGTTCAGTGGCCAGTGACCACTCTGTTGCCCTTCTCAATCTTAAAGACAGAAAGTGTATATTGTTGGCATCACGTCACCCGTCTCCTATAGTTGAAATTCGCTGGAGACCAGAAGATGATTACATGATTCTTTCTTGTGCTGATATGACTGTTTTTGTCTGGCAAATGGAAACGGGACATTTGGACAGATTTGAAACAGGAGCTGTAGCTGCTGATATCCTCAAAGCGTGTGATGAGCTGGAAAATGTAAGAACGGACATGGTTGCTCAGAGTTCAATAAACTTGCTGCAAGTATTCAAACACCGAAGTTTGAGTGCTTTTAAAGCTGTTGCTCAGCAAGGCCTGAAGTCATTAATTGATGGATTAGGTGTGGACAATTCTGAGAATGAATCAAATGTTCAGGTAATTCTGTGTTATTTTGCTGGTAATTTCCAGTGAAACTGTGCTTTTGGTTTATGATTTATGTTCGAAGTTGCATATTTGTACATTAATCGTCCACTGCTGTTATGTGTTGTTTCTTGGACTTTGGTGTAATTCATATGCTTTTCATTATAGGATGGCGGCAAACTGTATCGGGCCATGGTAATTTCATCTTTGAGAGCAAGCCCCCTGCATGACTCCGATTCTCATGTTGTTTTCATCAACACGGAGGCTCTGATTACGAGGTTGCTGTTAGACCACTCGGCCAATTCCAAGCAGCATGCGTCGCAGCAGAGAAGAAATGATGACGAGTCTTCGCCTGCCAGGTCTGGCAAAAAAGTCATAAACAACTTATTGCGGCAAGTGAAACATCAGTTCCTTGATGAAGACAGTGATTCTTCGATACCAGAGTTGCGTGTAGCAACGGCAAGGAAGGGCAAAAAAGCAACAACTTTTCTTGATATTGACTCAGCAAAAAATGTTGCACAAGTGTTTGTTTCATGCGTTCATGGCTGGGGTTTGGATTCCAAACTTGATGAACTATGCAGTGGAACACTTGGTTTAATGCCACCAAAATCTATTGTGTCATTCGGACTGTTATCCCGTGGCGGTCATATGGCTTTACAGTTACCAAAGTCTTCAACTTCGATGCATCCTGTACGTAAGCGTGATTGATCGAACTTTTCTGCATGGTTCGATACGTTTTTGCTGATTGATTGAAAATCGTATGGCCAGTGCATGATTGCCTGTCGTTCGCGTGTACTGCGTTGGAGTTTCATGATTGTTAGCTTAAACGCTTCTCAACTTAGTTGGAAAGTTTGTCGAAAGTTGCGAAGATAGGTTGCCAATAATGGAGTTAGTTTGGATCTTTCTTGTTTCGCTCGGCCGGAAGGCGTGCTTGGTTCATAAAGCTTGTATTAGCCGAGAAGGTTGTGAGTTCCTGTCACTTCTATTCACTGCATCATCGTGGTGTTGCTGCTTTCGCTTGCGTACTTTGTCTCGTCAAACTGTTTGCATTTCAAGGACACGAAGTTGCCTTCCCAACGCCGCATGGGAAAACGTGAAATATAGTGTTGCTGATTAACGTTTCAAGGAATCCCGCTGGATTTTTTTTCAGGTAAACGAGCTGCAGATCCACTCAAGCCATTGGAAATCGTCCTCTTCGTTGACTACCCAACTGTTGATGGCCATCATATCGATTGCTAACACAGTAATGGAGCTCCCAGACGCAAGTTTCGTCAAAAAGGTGTCTAGGAAAAACCGCTGCCACGCGGACAACACCGACTCCACATCTGAAGACGTTTACGAAGAACAGCTGCAATTGGTCGATCAGTCGCAGGTACTAATTTAACATCCAATATTCAAAGTCCTAAGTCGATGCGAAACTTTAATTTAATTTTGGTTGCGTGCAGCTTTCATGGGGCAGCTAGAGGCGCATTTTGTGAGAGATATAATTTTAGTTATTAAGATTTAATCGCGTTTTGACATATCGGTTCAGTGGCATACTTCATTGAATCACTTCTCTTGAGGAGCACGTATAAAGTTAGTTGATTGTAAGAGTTGAAACGGCGTGTTGTCAGAAATAAATGTGACAAAAGTCATCCAAAAGTGTCTAACTTCTGCATATTTTTACTGTGTTTTGACTATCGCAAAAGTTGTGTTATCAAAACCTTCACGGTGGATAAGTGTCGGTATCAGCCGTGTTTGTTTGCGTTTTTGGCATGGTGTTGATATATGGGACAGTAGGGTAAGCGTAATCAGTGACGCGAAAATTTGCTATTGTGCCTGTCCTGTAGTGTAGAATATACCAATCGATGAACTTCCTCGCGCCTTCATATTTTTTCGCTCTTTTTGATTTTAAATGAGAACTTTATGGTGTGGGATGGCTTTTGCTCATACACAACTGGCGCAAACATGTGTTTGAGAAAAATTCCTTTGCGGAATTTTTTTTTCTCTTTATTATGACCTACCAGCTGCTTCTTATGACAATCCGAGATGACGTTGGCCAAGTGCTCCGTTTGTGACATTGCTGTCTTGCGACGTTTACAAAAGAGTCCAGTATATGCGACACTGACATTGTTAACTGGACTCATTGTATCTATCCCCATTTTGCCTGTTATATTGTGTTTAATCATCTTTCGTTGTGTGACGAGTGAATCACAGCGATAATTGCCTATCCCTATGCTGTATACGTTTCTTTTAGGAAAGCATGAGGTATTTTTGATGAGTTATTTGTGTTTTAATTTCAGGTAAAACAAGGTTGGTCACTTTTGGCCACGCTTCATTGCGTTCTTTTGCCTGAAAAAACGGAAGATGCGAGATACAAGCCACCGAAATTAGAGCTGCTGGCCCGAAGGTGGCAGGACAGGTAGCATTTTTACGTAGAGGTTCCCTTTGCTTGTTTTCCAACAGATTTCTTACTAGCTGTAAAACTGCGTGTCTCAAGTAATTGTGTTGGTTGTATTGGCGACAGAACACATCGCACAGGAACATTTCTGTTGTTTTAAATCGTTCTTAATATCACAGCCGGTGATAGCAAGATTGGCTTTCGAGACAGTTTTACTGCTAGCTTCGCTGAATCGCACATAGTCACATTACTAACTGTAAATTTTTGGGTTTAGTTTTTTTTTGCGTTTTGAACCGTTACACCACACAGCATATTATGATGACTCTCAGATATAATTTCTTAGCGAGACTTTGCAGGAAATTCTTTTTTCAGTTATTGACTTGTATCATGCTTATTCCGTTTCTTACCCAATTGGCGATAGCCAGGCACAAACTAACTGCGATTCGTAGGGTTTTCAGTTTGTGGGTAAATGAAACGTGGAATTCGGCGTAGATTGTAACAAAGTAAGTTCTTCAATTAACTATTCAAGGTTGCGCATCAGGTTTCGGTGCGGTTTACATTGCAAAATACAGGCAACTGTGTGCCGTTCCAAAACGTTTTTTTCACCTTTCCTCATGTGAGTTGATCTTAACGGGTACGCGACTTTTCGGTCTGGCCGTTTCGGTTTTTCTGTCTAGGGACATTTCGGTCAGACTATGAAATTTTGCAGAAATCTTACTTGTTCACATTTTAATGCAAATGTACGTATATCAGCGAAAGCTTTTATTAAAAAAGAACTACAAACATGATCCAAGATAGAACAGTTAATCAGCATACCATTTTCATTATCATCAGAAAGCAAACTAAATCGTTATCGACATTTTGCAATTAAATACAATTCTTCAAAAACGTAGTTGCATTTCGGATTTAATTGCAATCACTACTCCTGAAAAAGGAGTTCGCCTACCTATAATCATTTAAATGAACAAATGCAATGAGTTCATGTTCAGAAATGTCGTGACCGAAACGGTTCAAACCGAATCGGCATGACCGAAAAGTCCTGTTCCGGATCGTAACTACGGGCCGAACATAGGTCATGGTCATGCTGAAACATCGCTCTGCAAAACCATCGCAGTTGCTTTCGCTTGCATTTGAAAATTCTGTATCGTGTCATAAGATGTCTGGAGCTGCGTGAAGCCGCCCAAGCTCTCATGCTCGCCGAACTGAGGCAGATGGGCCATGAGGGGCGCAGACAAGTCGTCGAGTTCTGGTCGCGTCACGTGCCCGATTACGTCAGTCACTCGGCTACTTCGCTCGGCGGATTGCAGCTCGATTCCCTTTTGCCGCACCACGCGATGGAAGAGCCTATTGACGGATCAAGCACCGGAAGTGACGACTTGATATCCGGACTGCAAGGACAGTCAACTAATGTCGCCTCAGCGTCGAAGCTTTCCTACGAGGTAGGCGTTTGGCGAAGCAATCGGAAGCTTGTCGCAATCGCCGCGAAGTGCGGCTGGTTGGGGAGTACAATGTTTACGTCCGCCTGTGGTGGACTCCGATAGTTTATATGAATTGCATAGACCAGTCACGGCTTGCAGCTTCTGTACGGTCCTTCAACACGAGCTTGATCAATTTTCAGCTGCGCGCGACGAAACGGGAATGAAAATTATCACCTAAAAGTCTGAGGTATTATGCCTCTCCAGAAACCCAAGCCTGTGCGCGCTGTAAACGGCAGTACCCTGCAGCATGTGGAGAAATTCAAGTGCCATGGGGTGGTATTCACGAGTGACGGAAGGTCGAACAAGCAGAGTGATAAACGGATTGGTAAAGCAAACACTGCATTATACGTGAGCTTTATGGCTTTCTGGTCACAAAACGGGAGCTTTCCAACGCCACAAAACTGTCAGTTTTCAAATCGGCCTTTGTTGTGTCCTCACCTATGGTCGTGAATCTTGGGTAATGACTGACAGAGTGCTATCTCAAGTACAAGCGGCAAAGATGTTTTTTTTTGCTAAGTGTTCACAGCGTGACGCTTCGTGACAAAGTGCGCAGCTGTCAAATTTGTAAATTCCTAAAATATCGAGCCACTTAACTGACTAGAGAGATCTCAACTGCGACGGCATGGCCGCGCGACCAGAATGCCCCAGGAAAGATTAGCGAGGCGGGTCCTGCTGGCCACACCAACGGGGAAACGTTTCAGAGGTCGACTAAAGACCAGGTAGTGTGTTTACTTCACCTGACTTACTTGGTCCCGTCTAAAGCTGGTGCGGAGCCATTGATACTAGATTGCTGACAAACGTGAAGTATTTCGTGTCCTGCTAAGTCTGCTGACCCTCCGACCATCCCGAGAGGCAAAGCGCGTGTGACAACGAGTGAATAAACCTGCATGCTTTGTGAATCAAACCATATACTTGTATTGTCAAAGGCTAATACAAAAAGATCGTTGCACCTCTGTTTTTTTGTTAAAAGCAATAACACTGCATCACGGTTATAGATCGGAACGATTTTTACGTTGAAGAATTGCGTTGACTAAGTCTGTTTTGCGCTGTCTTGATCTTTTCTGGGCGGCATTAGCAAGAGCGCAAACTTAAGTTTTGAAACCAGGTTATACTTACCGTTTTCCCCTGAGCTCAAAACACATCAGGTACAGTTAGTGATTTGTTGTAACCGGTTGAACCTATAATGCTCCCATCGATTCTGCAGGTGCGTCGACGTCACGCTACTGCGATTGTGATCCTGGGCGTAATCGGGGCCGAATTTGGCCAAGAACTCAAACCCCGTCGCAGGGAGCTGCGGAACAGTTCGGACGTGCCCGAAGGTTTCGGAATCACCGACTACTCCCTTGCGCGGCACACATGCAAAGCGCTAGTGTACCTGCTGCTCCATCCTCCCTCCACGAAACTGCCCGCTCACATTCCCATACGCAGAGCGGCGATCGACTTGCTCGGTCGCGGCTTCACCGTTTGGGAGCCTTTCATGGAAGTGACCGCCGTGCTTTTAGGCTTGCTTGAACTCTGCGAAAGTTACTCGAAGCACCTCGCCGACATTCAGAGCGGCCTGCCTCTTTCTCCCGAGGCGGACGCCTGCCGCACCGCCCACCATTCCCTGTCATTGATCGCTACCGCTCGACCTCTGACCTTCATTACCACGATAGCGCGCGAAGTCGCGCGACACAACGCCGCCGCTGCCAATCCGCAGCATCAAGCGCTGCTCGCCACCTCCGTCCTGGTTCGAGCCAAGCCCGAAATCCTTCGAATTATCGATCTTCTCTCAGACAAAATGATGTCGGACATAAGCAACGTGTTGGTGGAGGTGGTCGATATCGTTCTTTTCTGCATCGACGTCTCCATCCTGCGCGCCTCGCACGGCCTGCTTGAAGCCGTCCCGTCGCTGGCCAAGTTCCACACCGTGTCCTACGACGGCCGCTCCCGGCGCGTGGCCGTGGCGGCCGGCAACGGCTCGATCGTGCTCTACGACACACGCACGTGCAAACACCAGCTCGTGTCGCGCGGATCGAGTCGCATCACCGCTCTTTGCTTTTCGCCGGACGGAAAATACTTGAGCGTGTACAGCGCCGCCGACAACCAGCTCACGTTCTGGATCACCGCCACCAGCCTGTTCGGCATGCTGCAGTCGCATGTCAAGTGCGTGAAGACGATCAGTCCGCTGCAGTTGCCGCAGCAGTCGAAGAACGGCGGCGCTGGCCACTCGAAGATGAGCTTTGCCAAGCTGGTCTGGGTCAACAACCGGGTCGTGGTGCTGCTCTTGACTGATGGCCACGAATATCGTTTTCACATATGAGCATGGTGCAACGCTGGCACATGGCAGGAGAGCGATCTTGCTTCTGGAGCCTGCTGTGCAGCAAGCGGTGCTGGTTCTGGACACGGTGAAAGAGTTCACGTTGTGTTTACGGCGTAAGGCTCATCACGTCACTGCGGCTGCCTCGTGTACAAGTCAATTACGCAAATGATCGTAATCAACTAAACGGCAGAGTTATATTACATTCTTACTAAACGCTCGCTTTGACTCTGATTATCACATAGCAGTTTGTCATAGCCCTTTTTGGCGTGAACTGTAGTGTTAAAAGTTGCTCTTGTGGTTGTGTCCTGACTGAGTGCAATTTGTCTGATTTCTTGTCACTGGCTGTGGGCAAGCTTCTCATGGCTTTTTATGCGATGCATTTTGTTTGGGTGATGAAATTCTTCAACTTGTCTAAGTACTCAGTCACAGCTGCCTGTGTCCCAAGTTGTTTCATTATGCAAATACCGTAACTTGCATTTGTAGAGTTGCAGAGTGCGCACTGTTCAAGACGAGCAAGCGGTGATGCTTTTGTCCCGTGGCATTGAAAGCACTGGCCTGGAAAACCAGGTTCTTGCGCAACTGATAATATTCTGACCCAGGGAACCTCACCGAGTTGCGTCTGACCGCTGACCAGAGCATCAGTATCTTTATTTTTCTACTCGGTTTGCTGCTGCGCGCTTAGAGCATTAGCCGTGGCTACTGACTTAGCAAAGCAGCCAGTTGCATGTGACCATATTTGCTAGTGTCGTGATCGTGTAGAATATGTTTCACTAGGGAACACTTCGTGTTATTAAGTTTGCCGCTTGCTTGTTGCCCATACCGAATGGATGCGACGCCTTTTGATCGTGCTGCTACGAGGTTTGGCCATTTTATCTTCAACTTGAATTTAAACAGCGCGAGCACCTTCCGTACGACACGTGATGTGGTTGTTTCTTTTTCTTCATAACGTGTCGCGAAGAAGAAAAACGCAGCCCAAACTTTGTTTTGCTTGAAAAAAGTAACCTTTATCCCCACTGTCACCGAAGTTGGAAGATGGGGAAAACCAATAGAAAAGAGATTTTTAAGATCACAAGATATGTTGCAATTAGCTGCTGCACGTGAAAATCGTCGATTCAACAAAAGCCTTAAGCTTTATATAGAAATGGTTTTGGACGTTTCGTTCGTTTTTGGCGCACGCTCAGAACTTAAAGCAGTCCAAAACACATGCTTTTTAGGATCACCACTGTTTTTTTCCGACAGAGCGAATTGCTCTGACTTACCAATAAAATGAAAGCTCTCAGCTTGAACAAGAAACAACTGGTAAAAGGTGAACGTGCAATACAAAGCGCAGATGATTGTTCAAAAGATGCTTTGTCAAGCATCGCACAGTTGTGCTCGTTCGAGAATCGTTCTGCTTTTTTCGACAAAACAATAATTTGTTCTCTCGTGCGTTTCGGCGGATGTGGTCACGGCACCGTTTGCTCAGTTCCCTCTTGACTAGGATTCTGCTAGCAATGAAAAATGGAAGGTGCCAGCTCCTCGTGTCATGTGCTTTAACCCTCGCTCTTGGCAGCTGTCTGACTGTTCACGTAGGCAGGACTTGGCTGCAGATTTGGAGTTTTCGAAGCCATTGGTTTTCGGCGTGAACTTCGTTTTCGGTGCTGCAGTCGTAACTCCGCCAAAAAGTGGTTGTCATCTTAACGCTGACGCAATTGTTGCGTGCGACGAATGTCGCTCGAAATCAAACTAAACTGTCTTTTTACAGATTTCTTTCCTCGATCTGAACAAAACATCGTGTTCAAATGAATCGTCGGTTGACAAAAACTGTGCAATATTTTGATGTGATGTTTTTCCTGTGTGCGTTTCCGTGAAACACGCTGCCATTAAATGTGATACTGTGTTTATTGTCGTGGTTGGAAGTTTGTCGCGAAAAGAAGGAGCGGAATGCGGCACACAAGTTTGCTGCTGGTGCCGGAGATGTGATGCGATTTGCGAGGCGCGCAGTTCATTTTACCAAAGCGCTGATGTGGTAAGTCGCTGTCGCAGTTTCTAATGAAAGATGTCATTCATTATTACTGCATTATCGACGCATGTGTTGAACTGTGGGCAATGGTTCCAGCATAGTTTACTTCCGCCGAGAAGCGCAGAACGTTGCGTAGCATTTTGAAAGTGGTTAAGCCAGATGAGGTACTCTGAAACTTGTTCGAACTCAACAACACGGTAAAGATTTCCTCACGGTTGGACATAATTTGCCACGTGTAACTACCTTTGCGTTGATTCTCACTGACCGACATGACTCGAGGTATTGCTTCAGGACTTACCGTAGGCTTACTGCTTTCAGTTTACGCAACAGGGCGGTTCATTGAAATCAATCTCTGTTCTAGTCCATAATAGACATAGAATGCTGTGAGGTACATAGGTGACGAGCAGAGTTACAACTGTAATTCAGTGCAATTTATTACCTATTTTCGAGTAATTGTAATTTGCAATAAAAATTGACCAAATTACAATTACTTTTGTTTCCAACAACTACACAGAATTCGAGAAAACGCAGAAAAGC
>JGI24158J21664_10012769_pt1 | contig 11111 bp, 7 predicted proteins | sample Ectturendosymbi3_FD_21664 | JGI IMG/M metagenome (IMG submission 21664)
CCAAGTTAATGGGCAGGGCTTGAAAAAATGTAAATTTCCCAGGAAGCCTATTGAAATTTCTCGTTGGCCGCAAGTCGAAGATAATTGCCCCTTAATTACACCGCAAAACGAATTTGTTTTCTTGAAAATGTTCCACTCAGAGCCTTAACTATCACTGCATTCACGTAAATCAACTTGGGTTAATTCAGCTTACTAGCATCGGTTTACATTCAACTTGTAAACATTTGCATCGCCGCAGTGTCCCACACTACCGCTCGGCTCGCAGAAACGAGATACTGAAGGAGTGCAAAACCGATGGAGGCAGCACTTCACCGCGAAGTGGCAAATTCTCATGCCTTATCCTTGCTTAACCCGTTTCTAAAATTTGTGTTTTGTGGGCACTATTCAATTTACAAGGAATTTTTTACTACATTAGAGTTTTAGATAATTTAATTAATATAGACGGCTTACATGAAGCTTCGCAACAATCGCCAACATTTGGAAAACATAATCACGGTGTGCCTGTGACTCCTGCACAGTATGAGCACTAAGCAGTGACGGATTTCCGCATAGGCCATGGTCTAGGGCCCCACGGTTATGGGGGCCCTGCGTAGCTCTTTCCTATGACGACTCAATATTAACTAATATTTTCGAAACTGCGCAGAGGCATTTCTTCACAATTTACCGTGAAACGAGCGGAAATGCAAATGTCTAATACAGACTCTTATTAGTACAGTAACAACACGACAATACTGTGCATCTGGGCGCATTGTACAGCTTGTTTCTGTAGTAATTAGAATAGATAAAACAGCCACCATTTCAAGGTTTAGAAATATATTAATTATGATAGCAATTAGCTTATACACTAGTAATTTTGGGATTACTACCAAAAAAGTTAGCGTGTGTACTTTTATTCTCCCGGGCCCAGGTACGATGTACCTCCCTTACCCCCCTCTCGTAGGCCCTGTTGATTGGTAACCCAGTAAGGCAACCGTTAACCAAAGCAGTCGTACAGACAAGTGTTAACAATCTGAATGTATTCAAAAGCTTCCCGCTGATGTTGGCGCCACCGTCCACTCTGCTGTCTAACGCAATGAAGTTCGCTCGCATAAACGCACATAGTTTTAAGGACGCGTTGGCCTCGATGTCCTCTGACTACATGTGTCATCATAGCAGCAATATTAAAACTAACAGATTTCTGCCGCCATTACGAGTCCATGACACGCAACCAGGTTCACCAAAAAAGCCAGACCTTGTCTCAAAAAAGCCAAAATAAACCATACAGCAGTCCCAACACATATAGGCTACACATAAAACATGCATAACCAAACAAAAATAGATATTAAAACTCGTCAGAAACATTGATGAAATGCAATTCCAATTATTAGAAGCATTTTCCTTCCCTGTTAATACACTGTCATAGATTTGTTTCTTATTAAATACACTGAAAATTTTTAGGTCAACAGTAAAATCTTTGCAATATTATTTGCACCCTGTATGGTCATGGACGCCTGTCGGAAGAAATTGTGATGAATATGCATCTCAAACAATGTTTTGCCAGAGCCAAGCCTTTCAGACTGAAAAAAAGGCCAGATTTTGACTGGTATTTTGATTTTCAAAAAAAAGCCAAGTGCGTCAAAAAAAGCCTGAATTTCAAAATTTGGCTTCAAAAATGCCAAATTGGCAACCCTGCACATGACCAGCGACTACATGAGACCACCATTGTTAGGTGAGGTAGCTGTTGCGTCACAAGGCCAGGTATTCGACCACCGTAACTGAGCAAGGAAATTCATACAGCCCGTTTTGTGGTTTTCTTGCAATTCTTGGCGTATTTGATTTTACTTGACTTGCAGCTGATTAATTTCCCGCGAGCATGTACGATTTCCCAGGAAGCTCCTTCCCGGTTTCCACACTTTCTGCAGCCCCGTTAATGGGATTACCTTGTCAGCTTGGTTGCACTGCTTAGCTTGGATTACATTGTTTGGAATGATATTGTGTTCTCTGATATAGTAACAATCATATACAGATTTCATATTAAAACAAAATTAAAATATCACTTTAATTGCTTCTTGCGTTATATCAAACGAACTCACCACAATCTAAGGAGAACAGGAAGAAAAAGTTTAGGAACCTTGCATAAAATCAAATGACATTTGAGTACTTTTTCTTTATGTTGGAATGTTCTACTGAACTTTAAAAATTCAAGACAGAAGTATTGATCAGAGGTTTGCTGATCAATCATTTGTGCACTGCAAGCTGCTCAACCGTTGTATTTGTAAAGATATAGAATGCTGTCTATGTGCAACCAAATTTAATTTTTTAATTTTGACGAATAATTTATATGTGGGAACATAAGTTCTATGCTCTTATTGATTCATCCTTTTTTCATTTTTTTGACTGGTTAGTTTTTATAATTTATTGATTGATTAGATCACAATCAAGTCAACAAGGTTGTCACTGCTGGAAGCTACAGGATCAATCACTTGTTTTTGCAGACAACTTGGTACTGCTGCATCTTCTGAGCAGGGTCTTCAGTATGCACTTGATTGGTTTGCTACTGCATGCGACCAAACATGCAGGGCTGAATTAAGATGAAACTGGGCCTGATGCTGTAGTCATAGTATCAGTATGCTACAAGTCTTGCAGTTACAGACACGAGCAAATATAGAATCAGTTAATGTCAAAAGTTTTTATCTGGATCGTTTTTAGGAATGGGCCTGAAGCTGCAGCATCAGTAGCATCCACCTTAATCTGGCCCTGCAGATGTGAATCACAATTGTCATTAAAAAGGCTACAAGAGATTATGTCTCTTCAGAAAAGCAAGTGCATGTGGCAAGTAAGTGGCATTACACTGCAGTAGGTTGAGAAGTTCAAGTGNCTTNGGGTAGTGATAGAATGTGAAACAATCAGATTGATACGTGGATTGGTGAAGCAAATGCAGTTCTGTGTCACTCTGCAGTCAAAACTGGGAGCTTTCAAACAGTACAACGCTGTCAGTTTTTATATTGGTCTTTGTTCCGAGCTTCAGCTATGGTCATGAATCTTAAGTAATGACCAAAAGAGTGCTCTCTTAAGCACAAGTGGCAGAATGGGGCTTTTGCTACTAACAACAAAATGTACAGCTGTGACATTTGTAAACCCTTGAATGCGGAGACACTTCTCCGAATCAAGAGATTCCTTCTAAGTTGGTTCAGCCATGTGTCTACAGAACAGTGGTGTATGGTGGCCATTTTGGTAGAGTGTTCACCACGCTCATAACCAACCTAAAACTGAAGGTTCACAGTAGTGGTGGTTGTTGCCTACCACAAACCCTTCGAACACTTGAACAGATTGGCAGTTGATCATAATAATCAAACCATGCGCAGCACTTATGCTAGAATGTTGACAGCATCAGGCACGAACACGACCAAGCATTCATTAATTCCATTTCTCGTGACAAAATAATTTCAATTGAATTCACTGATAAGAATTACATCACATTTTCGACCCAAACTAATCTCCTGGCTTGCGTTTTAGGAAGCATCCATTTTTCAACTGCTATCAACATTCCACATTTTTGGTGTTAGGCTACCTTGCATGAGAACCTAGGCTCACCACTACTAAAGTCAGTAATATTCAGCTTAGTGCATTCTCATTTTAAAAATCGTCCCAACTGTTTTGGTAATCTTCACACAGACAAACCACACCACCTACCAAGCCAAAGTAGGCTTTTTCAACCTGAAGCAAAACCTGTTTGTACAAGTCCACTAGAAGGAATCCAATCTACAGTGCTGCTTAGCTTGCTTCTGGTGTACAGATAGCGGATATGCCAGCAAAGCAACGCATGATGTCACCAACTTGTTCAACAACAGGCAACGTGAACACCCTGGTTGTTTTAAAGCGCTACAGGTTGGCTCCACTGGCCTTTTTCTTTTCTTTGTTTATTTATTTAACTTTGGGTGTTCTTGAACAAGCTGCAGTCATGCTTGAGCAAACAAGCAAAAATCGTTTGGCTGTCAATCACAATACAAATAAAGGCAGTTCTTGTCATTAATCGCTAACGAATGCCCTAAAACCGATGCCTTAATTTTTTTCTTCATTTCCAGGTGTTCATTGAGCCCCTTGAACACCCTAAATATCTGCCATTCTATAGCATAGAATGCCCCATGGAGGTTGGTAGGCAAGTCCTACTAGCTACACCCATGGGAAGGCAGCTAGAGTTCGGCCAAGAACCAGGCGGCATGTTTTCACCTCCGACCTTGCTTGGTCTGTCTTGGTGTGGAGCCAGCACAGCAGAACTACCTCAGATTGCTGTGACTGTGAGGTATTTTGAGTCCTCCTAGGGCTACTGTCCCTGCAACCCTCCTGGAAATGCAGGTATAAAAATGAATGAAACAAATAGTAAATTTATTTAACAGGGTAGCATATTGCATAGTATTCCATAAGTGTTGCATGAAAACACTGAGCTTGCTAGTGCAAATGTAATTATGGGCATGGTGGATTGCAATTCTAGTGTCTGGTTTATTTGCCATAATCTGTGATTTTGTGTAAATGTGTCGTTTTTTTACAGATGGCCATTTAAGCAAATCTGAAGCTGCACATACAGGTAATCTCCATTACAATATTTGGTGTTTTGCTTCAGTTGTGTGCATCAAATTTTTATGACGACTGTGGTGGTTACAAGCACTACTAAGAGATCTGTGCACAGTTTCACTACATTGCACCCCTGAAGTTTTTCAGTCAAAAGTCGCCTTTAATTCAGTGCTCTTGCTAATACTTGCAAACCTTATAGACTGCTATTAATTAAAAGTTACAAACCCAGATGTCTAGATTAATATGTTGCATATGTGTCACTTTTTACTGAAGCCACCACATTTCTGATGCATCTAATTACCTGCTAAACCTGTCATTCTTGACCAGCTGTTGACTTTGTTGAAATGCATGCGAATTTAGTTTTATCTACATTTGCTGAAGTTCAGGGTGCCGGATTTTACCAACATTTGATTTGTGTAGGTTTGCAATTCTTGACTTATTCCTGTTTTTACTCTCCAGTGCCTATGACTGTGGCGTGTGTTTTAAAATTTCCGCAGACTGTGAACGTTTCTGTCAAATCAAATGCTGCTGGACTGCCTGCTAGATTAAATAACGCGCGAAGGAATATACAGCATTTTTCAATGATACTATTATTTGCCTGTGCGCATTTCATTGAATTGTAGGCGCTCCAGTTTGGACGAACCCACGGAAAATGCGCAAACGGTTGCATGCTGAGCCAGCTGGAAATACCGTGCAATTCAAGTGTCTTGCAGACGGAGCTCCACCTCTAACAACGCTTTGGCTCAAAGACAACAAACTGATTGAAAAAGATCAGCGGATTGGAGGCTACAGGGTACTTGCCTGTAACAACTATCGAATGTTTTTTTAATCTGAGATTCTAAATCTGATAGGGACATACAAAATAAGTATCGTTTTCTGAATCGATCCCTGCTTTATCTTGATTCACTGGGCTCACACTTTTCATTCCACTACCTATAGTAGCGTACATACATTGCGTACTTGATTACTTTTAATTCACCCGGCCTTGTGAAGTGTACTTTATTATATGTACGTTGCTGGAGATGGTGCAGGATCAATTTGAATATTTTTTGTCTTCAATATCTGCAACACGTACAAGGTTTTTATTTGGAGGTTGTCGTTTGCGTAGTATTGTTCGTAGTTCATTCGTATTTGTAGTAAATTTTTGCTGTATGCAATATTGATGCGTAGAAAAAGCTGTCCTCTGTCTTGTGTCAACTGGTACAGCGTAATGTCCAATAGTTAGTATCCTCAAATTTGCACTGTTGAAAAGCCATCCGGACAAATATGCTTTCACTGTTGACGATATCACCTCACGTAAGATATAGAAAGTTTTTACGGCCTTTCAGTGCTCAGTATTGCGATTACGACGCGTTGAAAAGTTTGACAAATGGGAGGCCTTTGACAACCGTGTCGTCTTTGCAGTTCCGGCACAACCGCCAAATTATCTTTTTGGAGTCTGTGGTTTTGTCGGACAGAGCAATGTACAGATGTGTCGTAAGCAATCGGTACGGTTCTATCAATCACACGTACGAACTCGACGTTACAGGTATGTTTTCTGTGCAACCGAAAAATTCATCGAGGGTTGGGCTGTTACAGATTTACGATTTTGCCCTGGCTGCTTGAACTACATCGCAAACACTCTTGCGATGAGGACGTAGCCAGCTTGTCGAACTATATTACCTATTTCTTGCGGTTGGCAACCAGTGCGTCCCAACTCGTTGCATGTGTGGGTCTTGGCCAACGGTTGGACCATGCAAAGGTAGTTTCCTGTCAGTCACGCTTCGAACCGGCGTTTGTTCTTTTTTGTTTTTTTTTTTTTTGGATCTGATTTCTCCGGTAACTCCGGTAAATATTTACGCATCAACATTTCCGAGTGTCGAAGTAGACGATGCTTATGCCGCGCAAGATTTCCGCACTTCGCTCCATCGCCAGGACAGCAGAATCGCGCTTGGCCGAATCTTTCATTCGCACGCAGATCTGGGCGTCTCAACCGGTACCTTGTGCTGTGGAAAACGGCTTTGTTAGAGTGCCACTTGTGTCAACATATCTCTGCGGGAGTGCTGGAGCTATTATGAGGCCGGATTGTTGTAGCAGCTGTCAGAATCAGCGTATGTCCAAACGCATTGTGCTTAAGCAGAGAAAGGCTAGTTCTGTTGCTTCTTGAAATACGCCAATGCGGTTGTTGTCTGTGTCTTTCCTAGGATGCGTACAGAGCGGAACACGCAGTGAATCACAGCGCTTTATTTGATTGGCATGGAATATGGTGAGCTATTCTCCCCAGCTCGTGGAATGCATGGTTTCCTGCGCTCAGGTGCAAAATTTACCCAACATTTCAGTACCAGAATACATTGGTAATTGCAAAATAGCATAGAAATGTGTCCAACTGTGAAGCAAAATTTCTTCGCGTTGCTTGTGACTCTAAACGAAAAAGTTGCGATCATTTGCACGGATTGGTCTGTTTTAATGTCAGCGTGCTCGTTCATTTGGGGAAAGCTTCGCGTGACTAACTTCTGTTCAACCATAAACTGAGCAAGAGTTTTCTCCAAAACCTTCAAAAGCTTTTCGTCCGACCTGCCACGAGGAAGGCTGTCATTGTTCTTGCGGTTATCAGCAAGTCAGAGGAAATGTGGTTGATTTCCCGCACAAAAAGTCATTGTTTGTTTGCTCGATAAAAGATTATATCATAATTTAACCATTATCAGTTCACACGCGTAGAGGTTTGTGTTTACTTGCGTCTTTCCGTTATACGTCACGTCGACCAAATGACGATATGTGCAAATGCGAGCATTAGCTTGTGCTTGTAAAATAACTATTTTCTCGCGTGCGGCACTTTGTTTTATGCTAATTAGGCTTTTCTTGCAGCGGGAATGGCTGAAAGCACGGTGCCTACATCCTCCAGTTTTCGGCATGAGTTGCAACCGTATTTGTAACCAACAAAGGGACGGGTGAAGCCATCGCTTCTGTGCGCGGCGTCGCTCCGAGACTGTCTTTTGTTTGATGAACACACAGTAGCTCTGGTTTGAGTGAGGTGGCGAGCAAACAAAACTTTGCCCTGTTGCGCATCTTGCTGCTTTTATGAGAAACTTGAAGTGATTCAGGCTCGTTGCAAAGGTCTACCAGATACACGAATGTGTTTGCTTACCTTGCAGTGATAAGCGCTGAGTTACGACCGACAATTGCAATGTTGCGCAGTTTATTACCCGAGTACGATGTTTTAGAATGATCAACTTTGTGAACGTTATTTTGAAATATTAAATTATAGCTTCTGAAAAAATTGCGAGTAAAATTTTGGTGCGACTGTAATTGTCCGTGTAACGTCAGATGTAAAGATTTAGTTCTTGTATTAGCTTTTCAAAAACTATAAAATAACTTGGTTGAAATCAAGGAGCACTTTTTTTCTCCAACTTGTTCCAAAGTGGCAAAACCTTTTCTGTAAGTAATTGCTGTCATTTGCTACGGCGAAGATATCCTTCTCTGCATTTCTACCCATCAGAATCCACCGTAAGTCAGACATCTAACTTGGTTTCTGAGTTCACTTCGCTCTTCCAATTTCGTGGCGGCCATGAACGAGCGTCTACTGCATCTTTACAGTCTTGTTTCGCAAAACGACGCCATTAAATTTCAACTCCGGATCCAAGCCAGGGCGCTGATAGAACCGGTCATGATAAGCTTGTTTATCTTCAAACATCGTATGAGGTCTGCGTGCTTGAACTTCGTTAATCCGCGCGGATTGTTCTATGGAATTGCTGTGTATTAATCCGACCGCTTCAAATCAGATCGTCACTGGGATCCTGTCCCTTGAGGCCTGCATGGGTTCAAGTTCCAGCACCGGTCCTTCGCCTGCCTGCCTTTTGTTAAGACTACCGTGCCATTGCTGGGGATTTTATCACCAGATACAGTTCAGCAGTTGTTGGGCCCGATATGCGAAAATCTGACGGGTTGACTTCCTATTTTGCCGAGTACAGGCTCCTACGTTGCGGAAGTAATTGAGACGATTTACTACTTACACACGTCCGATGCTTTCGCATTCACTTCCTCAATAGCTTTCCAAGCAGCTACTCCACCGTGCACTGAGGCGGCACAGATAACTGTGAAGCTTCAGTTGTTGTCAGGGTTGAGCTTTCCGTCCCCTTCATAACGAATCTAATCGCTAGAAATGGCTTGGCTTTGAAGGGCATCTGCTACGCTTTATTCATCGGCGTGATTTATGAAAGTTTTATCCAAATATTCAAAAACTGGGTGCTGTGGCGACCGTTGCGCAGTGACGAAAAATTGTTTGCACTTGTTTGCACTTCGACGAAAAATTGCACTTCTGAATAAGTTGTTTGGAGTCGATTGGTTATTTAGTAGTGTATTAAACTTAGCTGTTTTAGTGGATTTACAGTTGTGCTCGATATTGTATCTTTGATATTTTCTGCGTTCATTTTGATGAAAAGACAGTTTCCTACACCGCCTTTGGCCAGATTTCTAAGCTAACTGTTTCCGTTGCATCATTACAAAGTCGCTCACTGAGTTAGCAGGATATTTCATTCGGGCAAGTGATTGATCGTACTTCACGCGATGTCCAACGGGTGCTACCCACGCATTTTCCTGGAAAAAAAATTACAAGAAATGACTGGCGTGGTCGAAGAAATGCCCCTGTCACAAAAATCTCCGTCATTTTTCTGTCTTGCTGAAAAAATATGGTCGAACATCTGCTTCATTTCCGGACCCTTTGTCGCAACACGATGGAAGAGACTCATTTTAAGTTGGTGGTCTTGCGTCTGTTTACAAGCCCTATTCGGTGATGTTTGTTTTAGTTGAACCGCTGGCATAAGCCGGACGTTCACGCTGGTAACTGAAAAGTTCAACCTGTCGCAGAGATATTGCGTTAGAAGTCCAGCTAGGAGACCCGTTGGCTTTTCGTGCTGTGAGGGAGGAATATGTTGCGGATGTCAGAAAGCGCCGTTTACCGTCCTCCTAGTTGGTGCGGATGGCCGGCTCTAATCAGATTACCCATCGTGGGACAACATCCTCTCACCAGGACGCTCGCTAATTACGATGTCTGCGGAACAACAAAAATCGTAATCTCGGTAAAGCCCGATTCGTAGTTTGAGGTTGCCGCAGTGTCAAAACCGGAAAACTTTTGTTTATTTGGCTTCTTTTTATTCTCTGGTGTTACTGCTGATTATGTCAGTTTTAAATGGAAGTTGGAGAATTTGGCAGGTGGCAACCAGGATGTGCAGAGAATAATCCTTAATTAATCTTGAAAGTGGATTATTTCTAATTCTGGTCTCTATACATCCCAAATGTGACGCGTGCTCGCCCCCGCTTATGCGCACGTTTTTTGCGCTATGCTGAGAATGTGAATGAACAATTGAATCGGCATGCTTGTTTTGAACAGAATGTAGCCGGTATCAACGTTTTAGCCTCTTGTGAACTTGTCAGTCACGGTTCCCGTTTCATGACACGGGTCGAAGATGGCGTATCGCGATCGGGTATTTTCACGCTTTTTGCATGCAACATCTGTCCGACCCTCCGTCACGTTGACACAGATGACTTTTGAAAACGATAATCATCGCGAGTAGAAAGCCAAGCACGTCACTTTCAAGTTCGTTTGGCGCCGAAAGCACGTCCGGTAATAAAGCGCTTACGGTAATACGTTGGTCTTCGCCTGTCGACACTACCGGTGTTATCAAGACGAAATTTTGACGATTGCGCGCCAAGTCCGGATGTTTACTTCCAACAGGGGTCGCGCTCCGACCTGCTGCTATGACGGACAGAAAGCAGTCAGGTTGCAGCGTGTCTGTCATGTCGCTAGAACTACCGGAACAGACGGACTGTTCGAATTTTTTGAACTGCCTTTGGTGAGCTGCAAAAGAGCTTAATAAAGTTTCCTAGTGCATTTGCGCGGTCTGTGCAAGCTGTTCTTGATCCTGTTTAGGTTGCTAATTTTAAATGATTTTCTTGTATTTCGAAAGGCAAAACGCTTAAGCGCGGGTAGAAATTTGAGACAATAACGCCTGGAAGCATCGTAATCGTGAGCGTACGAAAACTAACGTACTTTAACTTAGAGTAGAAGGTATATTAGGTGACATGTAGTTCTTTGTGTCCTGATTACATTCGGCCGAAGGTTCTACGAAAAACTCAGGGCGTCTTGAAAAGAAAAACAGAACAAGCTAGCGAAGCCATTGGGCCATCAAATCATTGTGCTTGTATTTCATCTAAATTGCCTTTCTGGCTTTCTTTAAGCGTTCTTGTAAGCCTAGCAGCGCACTTCACTTAGTTGCCTTTACGCACCGTCGACTTTGTTTTGATAGAAAGCTTTCGGATCTGCGAAGATTCTCGCGGTTGTTTACAAAAGATCGGATTTCGTTCGTCTTGGGAGCGAAATGACTTGTGCTTTGTGAAAATTTTGAAACAGCCCAACCCTTAGTTTAAGTGCGTGTTGTGCGTGTTGTTTAGCACGTTCTTCAGCTGCGTGCGAATTTTGTTGTGTTTTTTGCATGCGTCAAACAACAAGTTCGCGTTTGCAGAGAAAGATAACTGTGTGCAGTGTCATAGAGTTTGCATACATTGCCACTCATTGCTGTCCGTTC
>JGI24158J21664_10012770_pt1 | contig 11110 bp, 6 predicted proteins | sample Ectturendosymbi3_FD_21664 | JGI IMG/M metagenome (IMG submission 21664)
ATGCAACTTACTAATAACAAGAAACAATGAGCAGTATAACGTACAAAGACAAAAAACGCAAAACTGACCATCACGTTATAGGAATGGCTGACAGCATGCCGCTGAAAAAAACATAGAAGTGTAAAATGAAAACTGCTAGGAGATGATGAAGTGTAACAACACAATAAATAGTGTAAAACCTACATAAAAATGCACAAAGATGGTTAAATAGCGTGAAGATATGGGATAAAATAGAGAACAGATAAAGTGTAAAACTTGCGTGGTGAGAGCTGGCAAATTTACAAGCACAAAGGTGGTTAAAAAAAGCTTTTATAGTTCACCCAGACATTTCTAAATGTACTAAAATTTCAATGGAGCTATTGCATATACCAAGCTTTGAACAAGACTGGTTGAAGTTGCCCACAATTGAATGAAGCTGTTACAAATTCCCAAAATTTCATTTGACTAGTGGACTTTACCCAAATGTTTGCAATTTATCTAAATGTTTTTATATTGACCCAAATTTGAGTGAAGATTTTCTCATTTGTTAAGATTTTCATTGAAGCTGTTGGACCACACCCAAATGCTCCTAATTTACAAAAGGTTTCTAATTTTACCCAAAACTTGAATGGATTTTTTAGTTGGCCTAAATTTGATGAAGGCTGTTCGAATTACCACATGATTCCAGTTCACTCAAGGGCAATGTCTATTTTGCCATCAGGGAGAAAAAAGAATGACAAAATAGTCTTAGATTATTTTGCCATTGATTTGACCATTATTTTGCCTTTGTTAGAAAAATAGACACTACCTCATTTATATGTGAATGCAACTGCATACTTTGTTCAAACGTTGAAAATTTTTGCTCGAATAATGGCTAATTTTTCAGTGTTGGGAATGCGACTGCATCCAAAACCCAAAAATGTTTTGCAAGAGGAGCTTTATGGAATGCATCTGTGATGAACTAGGCGCTTGAAGTTGAACAAGGCTCTCACAAATGCAACTCCACAAATACTTAGGATAAATCTGTGGTGGGGCAGCAGCATGAAATCGGAATGCAATGATGAATGTTAAAAATAGAACCAATTTATATGATTTGCAAAATAAACTGAAATAGTTGATTTTACACATTTTCATACTTTTTCGAAAATCTTTAAAAATGCCTAAATTCTTAAATCCCTGAAAAGGTCATAAGTTCCAATCTAAGGACAAAATCCCTAAAAGTGAGAGCACTATTGTGCTTGAACAAAGCTCAAGAGTTGCACCAGCTAGGCCTTGCCTAGGCTTATTTTAATAAGCACCTTTGTTGCAATAGAAATTTTTTGAGGCAAGCGGATGTCCAAGATCATGCGGACATTGAATAACTTCAGTCTAATTTCTGATGCTTCAGTCTAATTTCTGATGCTGAGGTCCAAGATCATGCGGACATTGAATAACTTCAGTCTCATTTCTAAACCCAATTTTCTAAAGCTTCATTGTCACTTGTGTAGAAAATATCACATAGGCCTAGGTGATGAGTGGATGTATTGGATATGGGGTAGGTGGATATGTCATCTGGCAACATGAATGAACTGACATTATTTTTAGACCCATTTACCTGTACTGAACTCACTAATTAACCATACTCTATTTTATTTTTCATGTGCCTTTCACCTTTGGATTTCTCTCTGTTATTAAATCTTTGTAATCTGTTGCTGTGAAATCTGATTGCTTGGAATATCAATAAGATTAAGCTAGGATGTGGCAGCTAGGATGGCTGTTATGATTTCTGCTCTTTTCAACCTCATTCAAGTATGCTATATCCCTGTGGCAGTGCCATGGTCCATATACACAAATGTGGTACTCCATGGTCCAATGGTAACTGTGCTGCTTCTTCATGTTCTTTGTTGATAAAAACTGCTTTTTGGCACATGCTACACAGTATCGTATGTGCAACTCAGTTCTGTAATGTCATTATTGTCGTAGTACATAGCATGATAGCTTTCTCTGCTTCATAACCTCCATTGTCACTTACTTTGCTAATCAATTTATATTCCTACTTTGTTACAATTACATACTTACGTGCATAGTATGCCGGTTACATGACTGGGTGCCCTTTAAAAGATGGATATCTGTTAGTAGCGGATCTTGGTTGTGGATACAGAATGACATAACCAGAGACGCGGAGTCACGTAAACCGATATTTGATTTTAGGAAGTGGTTAAAGAACTGCCTCACATGACGTGGTTCGGATTAAGCATTGAATTTGTCACTCATACACCACCATCATGGTAGTGTAGCAGTAGTGTTTACGTCTGCTGCACGAATGGTTTATGGTTCGGCTCTTACCTTGGCAACTTTGGTTTTGGTAGTAGTGCTTGCATATTCATTTAGGGATTAGGTTTAATGTTAGGCATGGGTATAAGATGGGTGCCTTGTCCCCCCTAGAATTTAAAAATTACAGTAAAAAAGTTATTTTCTGAGTTTCGAGTGGGAAAAACTACCACTTTGGCCCTCTTACAAAGATTTTTTAAAAACCCTCTAGTGCCCTCCCCTCTTGGAAAAATTCTTTCCGACACCCATGGCGTTAAGGTTAGATTTTAGGTTTACCTTTTATGTTTACTACGTTTCTACCAAGCCTACTGCACTCTCGTCATGTGTTAATAACTTATTGTCATGTTACAGGTGACAGTTGAATGAGGTTTTAAATATGCAGAACGACAGGTGGTTCTGTGGTCACTGCTTAAATTTTATGGTGAGCTATGACACCACAACCATAATAAAAATAATATTTCTTGCTGGTCTAAGCCGAATGTAGCTGCTAGTATCACTTTGACGCCAATGTTATTCTGTTCTTGGTAACAACCTCCAAAGTGCTGAAATAGCCTTATAATGAAAATCATGACTATAAATGAAAATCAGTGATTTTCATTATAAACCTCTAATGAAATCCAATAATAAGTTTCAACAATTCTTAAAATGAGATAAGTCAAAACAGTGCAACTTATTTGCTTTATATATGTGTTAAGAAGAAAGCTATAGTAATTTGCACGAAGAAAAAATTTTCCCATCGTATCTTTACCTTATTGTATAATGAGTTTTTTCCATGCTGGTTATGCCTTCACACATCTGTTAATGATATCCGCACTGTCGGACATTTATTCTTTGTATATATTGTATCTATGACTGACTTGTTCATCTACTGTATATATCTCCGAACTTCTCACACATTCCTTGCCCACCATCTGTGTTAATGTGAATGAATATTATGTATGTGATTTGACTTTTCTTGAGTGTGTCATTTTTGTTTTACTTTTCCAATTCTCATTTTGATATTTCCTATTGATTTATTTTAAATTTTTTATAATGAAACATTTACTGTCCCATTGGTAATCCTGCTTTTTTTTCACTGAGACATTTTGGTCATTTGTCTCACAGTTGTGCTAAACTGTTAACACTAACCGTAACAGTGTTCATTAGTCTATTTTCAGTCACTATGACCTAAATAACTTATTTGCTCATTTCAAAAAAATTCAATCTATGACTGAAAAAAAACAGTGGTACTGAAATAATTAAAGTGGAACATATCACGATGCTGTGGTATCATAAGCTATGTGATGGTCAAAATAGTTAGTTAATAATCGAAGTAACATCACAAAAGGACAACAAAACTTAAAGAAAGCACAAACATTTGGAAGGCAATAGCTATGCATTGAGGTAAAGGCAAGTGGAGGGTGGTAATACTGGTCAGTACCCTGGGAACAACTAAAATCAGATATAACCTGCACACAGGCCAATATGCTAGCAGGGTTCCCTCTGACCATAACCAGGGACAGATGCTGGGGGAACCACTGTCACTCCCTGGGGTCACCAGACATCAAAAATTTCTTTGCAAGGTTGCTCAAAAAAGGGATGGTGGACTTAACATACGCATGAATGGTTTCAATTGCGACTGGTTGAAAGTGGTAATTTTTAAGGAGGTCATTATATTTTTGGCAATTTGCAGTCTCTGCTGCAGGGTTGCCAGATAAAAATTTCAATGAAAAGCCAAACACTTCTAAAAACAGGCTGGAAAAGGGCTAAACCAATTGTTTAAAGACCAGAAAAAAGCCTAACTTTGTGGTATTGCTATTCCTTTGTCATAAAAACACATCTAAATTACAAGAATATCATTAGAAATACCTTTGAAATTTGGATTAAGTCTTGCTTGGCCTTGTACTGGAGCTCATTACTGATGCTATACTTTGCATGGTTTGTTAGATTGCACACTTTGGGTAAAATGGTGCCACAGCTTGCATACTGATCCATCGACAGCCTTCTACATGAAAGTCTTTCCCATTCACTCCTGCACTTACTACTACAGTCACAAGAGTACTTCCTCGACGTCATTGTCACATTTCCATCGCAGAGAAGCAAACCTGTCTGCAAGCATTGTGCCTGCTTAACGCTTACAACACACTACACCAAGGTTGATTGATTTAAATCAAGCAAAAAATCACATCATTTTAGGGCTTTGTGTGGTGTTTATGACACATTTAATTAGCATTCTAAAAGGTTTCCACATAGCCTATACAGTATTAGTGCAGAAAGCAGAGTTTTTATGACAACCAAATCAATCATAGCAACTGTAAGGTCACAGATTCTACAGTATTGGGAAATTATTATAGATCTTTTATTTTTCCATGGAAAATGTGTTTTCATTCACAAGTCAATAAAACTAATGAAACAACTTGAAAAACGTTATGACACTGACAAAGCAGCTTCAGAAATGTTTTCATCACATGCTGAAGGAGTTCAGTATTTAGTTTGTCCTCCCTTAGAAGCTTTTGAAGCTTTGATCCTGTCGGGCATACTTTCAATATGGGTTTTACAAAACTTATCTCTTCACTGTGAAGCCACACCTTGATCAGCTGTTCTATCAGCTCTCTTTTCGTGGTTAGTGGCTTGTTTCTTGGCTCTGAATGAATCTCATGTTTAAAGATGTCCCAGAAATTTTCTATGGGATTCATTGCTAGAGAGTTTCTAGGCCATTTTAATACCTTAGCTGTGTTGCCCTTAACCACTGCATTGAGATCTTACCAGTATGGCATGGAGCGCTATCATGCTGAAAAATTCAATCGCTGCTAGGAAACTAGAGGTCGACCAATATATCGGCACACCAATGTATATCGGATGATATGATGATGTTGCCGATGTATCATATTGGCAAAATTCCGGTGATATATATCGGTAATTTTTGCTCACACAAATGTTACGCTGTTGGTCTGCATGGAGTGTTCGGAAAACCAAGTTGCTACTTTGTCTCTGTCCTTGATTTATTAGCGCAAATGCTCTGTCCTGTTACTAGCGCACAGACCTCCATGCATAAATCAGACCATTGTGCAACAGTCCTGACAAAATGTTCTGTGGCATAACATTCGCTCATAGGTTTGGCGTGGTAAGCAGATGATTGTCTGCGAACAAACTAGGTTACGTGCTGTTGTGCTGGTTGGCTGTTTCATCAAAGTTTCTCTACGCTATACAGTCTTGCGTTAAGCGTGCGTAAAAAAAAGTGCCTCGTCACAGCAAACAGGACCCAGGTGTGCGCAGAATTGGATGTTGTACGATTCTCCATCGCTGTGAAGTGATGGTTTTAATGCGTTGCACATTTTTTTTTTACTTATTACATCTGAGCGTAGGCACATATTTCTTCACAAGGAGTAGGCCCCCTGAAACGAAACACATGTTTGCTGTTGGTGCATTTTTTTGTTTAGAGTTAGACTACTGTGAGTTCTAGAAATTGCCATGGACTGCAGTAGGCATGACGGATGAAACCATCCTCTTAAGAGTACATATGACCTTTAGTCAAACACTGCTGGTTTAAATGGTCACATGACAAGTAAAATACGTAATAAAACAAGGGTTTAGGTTTAGCCTACACTTCACACAATGCAAGCAAGAAGCTGCTAACAGCTTGCCAGCACTGAAAGTGTAACATTACTTGTCTATCAGACTGACCCATTTACTAATGTCACAGTCAACTGAGACAGTCATGCTGTCCAAACTTGTCATGTGACCAGTTCAGCCAATCACGTTCGGTAGGTGGCAAAATAGCTCCAGGAGTGTATATTTTGCCTTGAAATAATTGTAACTTATGAAATTATTTTCTTTGTTTATGTGGCCTGAAGATAAAATTGCACTCTAATCTCTTTCAGCTATAGTTTGAAAATGTTTGGCTGAAGGCAAAATCATTCCAGGAGTGTTGCTGAGGCAAAATAGATACTTCTTGAGTAATACAAAAATTACAAATGAAAAACATTGGTATCGGCCCAAAAAAACGTTGGTCGAGCTCTACAGGAAACCACTCCCTTATCGTAGCACTAGCAGGCATCTTTCTAGGACTTCACTTCTATGTATTTTATTTGGTTCAATTATGTGGAATCTGTTGATTCATGAACCGATATTACCCCCAAACATGATCTTGGCAGGACATTTCATCTGACTCTTTTTCTTAAACATGGTGGTAGAAAGTCCTTATCAGACCTTCAGCAAACGTCTCCACGCACTGCAATGGTTGATTCATCCATAAAAATAACCTGAAACAAAGAAATAAACCCATGTTTAAGATTGTTAGTATGATATGAAGGAAATCATCACTGATTCTTTGTTCTTGAACAGCTTCCAAAGCATCCTCAGTAATAATTTTTGGCTAAGAAAATTGACTGCGAACGTTTCCAATAAGCTTAGACCCACTGTATGATTGATGCGAATTGTAAATTTTTAGAAAAACATTATCAACGTCAAGTACAGCCCATTGATAATCTTGCCTGCTTCATTATCTGTGTTAAACGAAGCTTTTTTCTACACCTGTGTGACTTCAGACCGTGCTCCAGAAGACAGTTATTGACAGTTCTCCTCTGTATCATAATACTCACGTTTGCCAATTCAATACAAAGTTTTTTACATCAAGCTCTTCTATTTTCCAGTGCCATTGCCTAGATTTTTGGGTTAAGCCTAGATGTTGTTTTCCACTTTTGTCCACATTTTCCCTTTCTTTAACTGTTCGTCTTTCTTCCCACTAACAGCACTAACAGTTTGAGATGGAACTTTTGCCTCCTCGGCTCTGCCATTCTGTTGGATGTCACTATGCTTGAGTAAAACTGATTGTCCTTTTTGGGAGGACTAAACTCTTTTCTATTTTCCATCTGCCAACTTTGTTTAAAAGCCTAGAACTTTGCTTTGTCTATTCTTATCCCATTAAATAGTCAGGAAAACTTTTAAAATACTTTAAAATCCTGGCTAAATATGAAGCTTTACAAACTATTGTAGACTAAAATTGTCCATTACGTAAAAGCGACCGCTCAGGTTCAGTTGAAATATTTTTAATCCAATGTTGTAATAAGTAGTTTCGCACAACATGAATCTAGGTTGTGTGGAATTGAAGCCTCTTCTTTGAACCATCCTCACATTCATTCATGTGCTGTCAATAACTGAATAAAATCAGTAAAGACCAGCAATTTCTATAAAACTCTTGGGAAAACAAAAAATCTATAATTTTTCTAGTACTGTATATATGTCATTTAACTGCAAAAGTCACATGAACTGAGATCACTAACCCTTGTAGATGCAGAAGTCATAACTGTGAGAATGCCACAAGTTTGAAAGTAAAAGTTGCATTTAAATTCCATCAAGTATGAAGGCTGTTGACTTTAAACATAGTTATAGAATGTACTTTTGATTCATTAAACAGATATTATTCATATTATTATAGCTTTTTAACATTCTATGCATGTATGCCATGAGTGTCAATGAAATTGCTGAACTGGTGATTTCAGTATCGGCATTTCAATAAATCTTTCATTTCGTACAGCGGTACTGGTGTTGTGAACTTATTTGCATTAAGGACTATTGCGTAAGTGCAAAAAAGTTTTCATTTCGTACAGCGGTACTGGTGTTGTGAACTTATTTGCATTAAGGACTATTGCGTAAGTGCAAAAACCTACTCTGTTTCTGCCATGGAGCCTGCACATCTGCTCCACCCAGCTCTCACTGATTCACTCGGTGGGAATGCACGGCAACTCAAATCGAGACACCGATTTGTACCCGCCGCACAACTCACAGTTCATCTGACAACAACAACATATGTGCGGTGCACTGGGCAGATCACCAATGGAATGCGGAGTGGTTGGAGAACACTACGAGACTCCGTACTTTCATCGCCGACATCAGCACCCACCCACCTGAAATGGCCCTGCCAATTAAGCGTGGGACCCGCTTAACCGCATCCGCACCGATGTCGGACGTTTCCGCTCCTGCTTACACAAACGGGTTATGGCCCCTTCTGCGGCCTGTGAGTGAGTCGCAGAAGAACAAACCGCCGACCATGTTGTCCTACAATGTTCAATCCACCGACCTCCACATGGACTGCACGATCTGACGGTTCTGGATGATGAGACAATCGAATGGCTGCTCAACACCTGCCCCGGGATCTAGTGCGGCCAACCAGTGCATTCGAACAACTCGCTCAGACGATTCCTTCTTGGAATGGCTCTGCTAAGAACAGCGTGGGTCCGGATTAACCGCCTCAGCACCGGTGTTGGACGCTTCCGCTCTTGTACAAATGAGGTATGGCCTTCTCTGCGGCTTGTGAGTTTGGCGCAGAAGAACGAACCGTCGACCATGTTGTTCTCCAATGTCCAATCCATCGATATCCTCATGGACTGCACGGCCTGATGGTTCTGGATGATAAGACAATCGAATGGCTGCTCAACACCTGCCCTGAAGATCTATTGCGGCCTAGCAGGATACGAACTCGCTCAAACGATGAAGAAAAAGGTGTAGCCTACTACGCACTAGTAGATTTCCATGTGTCCACTGACATTTCTATTCACAACTGACTTCTGGTTTTCTGATTTCTACTCATGTGTTCCTCTGCACTAAACTGATTTCTAACTTATACCCTTGTTGTTCCATAATCACTAAAGTTGCCTACGACATCACAGTTTGGGTGTTATTGAAAGTATTATACAGTTGTTGCCATTACAGTTAGTATTTAAATGCTCTCAGTAGCATTAAACGAAACTTTAGTTTGCTAAAATAAAAGTAAGTCATTCAATGTGCGGCCCTCACGAAGATAGTGATTCAATTTATGGCCCAGCAAGGCATTTGGGTAGGACATGGCTGTGCTATCTACACCATATTACAATATGAGATGTGTATTTTAAGGAATATAAGGTTGTTAACATGTCAGTATCAGTGATTAAGTTAAGTTTTTGCATTGATGTCAGCCCCTATAACCAGAAAAAAACATACCTCTAAGCAGAATATTTCACTGTTAATGAGAAGAAGATATCAAAATGTTGGCATTGCAAAGTAAGATTAAGTACACCATATCAAAACAATTGTTTCCATAATGAGCGAGAATTGCTTGGAAGTTTTCGTTGCAACAAAGAAATTGTAGTGATCCATTTAACATTAATCCAAACAAGCATAGGACAATATAATTGCATGTCCTTTGTAGCTATGAAAAACTGAAAAATCCACCTCCAAATGTAATTCCTAGTGAAAAAACACTGCAGCACATGTGCAATTAGACTGAATGAGGAAATGAACAGTGTGCCAAATATTGCACAAACTAGGTCTACTGAACAAGATGCTGGTGTACTAAAGCGTGAAAAGGAAAAACTAATGGATATAAGTTCACCACAACAGGATATCAATGATGTTGATGTGTCACTCACTGTTAGTTCTCCTGAAAAGTACACTTTGCTTGTAGACATAAATGTTGCATTAATTATATCAATATTGCATGAAACAGCAGTCAAGCATGGGTACTTGGCTCTATCAACGAAGAAGTCAGGAAATGAAGGTTTAAAAAAGTCGAACATAAATTAAAATATTCTATTGAAAAGACCTATGAAGTTGAAGTGAAGTCATCTGCCTCAGCATTAGATGAAAATGACAAAGATTTTTGTTTGTTTCATGCCATGTTGGAAGAACTGCAAGCAATAAACAAAAGATCCACTTGTATAGAACCAGGGGCGCATCCAGGGAGTCTGTTTGGCTGTCATGATAAGCCCCTTTGTACCGCAGGTAAGCTACTCAGCATTAAAGCTGATGGTAAAATATCAAACGCTGTCACTGCAGGTCTCTAATGCAGGTGGTTTGGAACAGGCAATAGCCTACATTTCCCTTCTAACATTGCATAGCACTATTACAAAACAAACAACGTCGCTGCCTTGTCTATCACTGCCTTGGCACCTGCGCAATGACATGAAACAATTCACTTTTTTGAACACTTTAAATTGATATTGCATTGAACGCACATGTTTTCGAATTTCCTCCTTTGGCAGTGGCAACTCCAATGCAAGCAAAGCTGTCAGGAGCTCGTACGCTGCCATGCACACGCAGAGCTGTTTTGTAATATTTCGCTTCATGGCAAGAGGACACTGTCCAATCGCGATCATTTTGTTTTGCAGTTTCAGCCTAAATTTTATTTCACTGTTTACATCTACTACGTTACCCCTAAATCAAATAAGTTCAGGCCTTCCTCAGCGTCACGCTAGGTAATGCCGATTCGTTTCAACTGAAGCTATATTTTTACGAGGAATTTCTCATAATGAAAGGTGCGATAGTTTGCCTTTGAAATTGTGGTCGCATTATCTGAACAAAATATCAGTCAAGCATTATATTTCAAAACTAGTTAAAATTCGAAAGTATAATTGAGCAGATGACGATGTTGTTTTCAGTGCAAAAAGTCCTATATTGATTTCGAGTAAGTCACTTTTACATCATGATGTAAAATCATCAGACCAATAGCAACTCAATCGTTCTTCACCACAGTGATTTTACAAGTATATTTATAACGCCACCATCTTTGATAGACAGTGCTCCACAGACGCAATTGTGTAGCTGATTGTCAGCTTTGATTTTATAAATGTATGTGCGTATAAATAAACAGAAGCAGCGTTTAAAGCGAACTCGTGGCAGGTTTAAATGCGTAGCATTTAAAGCGAACTCGTGGCAGGTTTAAATGCGTATCCCAGAGACTTAATGCCTACACATGGCGTACTATTTTTGTCTACCGTTGTTAGTCATTTCACCAAGAGTTAGTTTTAGTTGGAGAAATTTTTCAGCCATTAGCATCAACTAGTTAGATGTTTCAGTCATTTATTTA
>JGI24158J21664_10012772_pt1 | contig 11110 bp, 7 predicted proteins | sample Ectturendosymbi3_FD_21664 | JGI IMG/M metagenome (IMG submission 21664)
GTGGTCATATTTGTCCAAGCACGTGTTGCACTTAAAATCACATTGAAATGTTAAGGTATTAAGGTGCACAAAATTTATTACACAACCCTGGGTAGTATAGTTTTCTATATATAGGCTTTCAGGGACACTTTTGTAAAATAACTCTGGCACCATTCTACTTGCCTCTGAAAATCAGGAAAAGTCATGGAAACACAGGTTTCTAATATTTTTATAAGTGTATAAAAACAACAAAAAAAGAAGCCTCAGGGTGGTAGACCACCCAGGTTTCCAGAGCAGGTTGTAAATTTGCTGAAAATGCTTCGCAGCCAGCCAGTGCAGCTTAAAAAAAACAATATTATTTGCCCTTGGTGAGGCTGCAGCCACAGGAAAATTTGACGATTTTATGTGACGCATCGCAAAACACATGCTAACTTTGTCTAGAATTGCAGCTATAGCAGAACCCCAATTTTAATGGGACGGGGCTAAGTCCTTTAATGACCGCGCCGGCCTATATATAGGCCGGTATTCTTGGCCATAACTCGCCAGCTGCTGCAGCTAGAGAGGTGTTCAAACCCCCTACAGATTCAGCAAGTCTTCCAGTTCAGTGTCAAAAAAATTTTCAGTTTTGGGTTTAGGGTTCTCTTGGGGGGAGGTCAAAAGTGGGGGTGTTTTAGCGTTTTTATGGCCTACTTTACCCGGCCCTGGACGCCTTAGAAACTAGGCTATCCTACGAGTCTTTAGAGTCCTTGATTAGCTTTCTAGCATATCTGGATCCAAAATTATGCCACAAAAAACAAAAAGTGATCAAAATTTCTTCTACTCCTACAAACACTAACCTGGGGTGTAACACACCCCGTTTGTATGTGGCCATAACTCGCCGTTCGAAAAGGCTCCTAAAGACTAGTAGTTTAGACTGGAAAAAATTTTTTTCAGCTTGAGATCTCGTTTTTTTTGTTGATATTTACATATTGAGAGGATGTTTATGCGTTTTTGTTTACAATTGGATAATGATGTCATATCCTGGGAGTCGAACAATCCATCAGATTTTGTGACTTAAAGTTTTTATGGATTCTAGGCTGCAATACGGGTCTTTCGAGGGTTTGATGGACTTTCTTGCATTTCTGGTTCAAACGTTATGGCCAAACTTCCGGAAATGAATTAGAGAAATCCCCTGAAATTACTCAGCCATGTCCCTCAATGATTTGGGGTCTTATGGCCCTAACCTGGGCACCAGGAACGCTAGGAAGTCGATCTAGGCCTCTACAGCTTCATATTCCAGCCTAGAATACAACCAAACTTTGAGCCACTATTTCGGCTCATTGTCCGGGTGATGACGTCATAATACATAACCAAAAGATATCAAAACCTACCCTTTTTGTGACGACATCCACCGAAAACCCCGATCCAAATCTCAAAAGTTGTTGTTTCAGTGCAAACTACAAGACTTCACGAGTCTTTCGAGGGTTCCAATAGCTCGCTATCATGTTCCAGCGGCAAGTTGTCGCTAGCTGAAATGCCGCCAGTGGGAGACTCAATGCATTTTCAGCAATTTTCTGATTTTGGGGTAAAGTGGGGTTTTTGGGCCATAACTTTAGTTCCAGACATGTTAGAAGGTTAATTAAGGGCTCTATAGACGCGGCTGATCGTCTAGTTTCCAAAAAAACTTGAGCCATAAAAATGGCTATTTGGACTGGCGCCCAGGGCTTGTCAAAGTGGTTCAAAAATTCGAAATCATGTCCTCTTTGTGACGTCACCAAGAGAAAACCCCACACTGAAATCAAATATTTTTTTAAAATCGAAACTAGAAGACTTGCCGAATCTGTAGAAGGTTTGAGCAGCTTTCTAGCTATAGAGGTTGGCGAGTTACTAACAAAAATGTGCCGGCGCAGTCGTTAAAGGTTTGTGCCATTGTTTGGACTGAGTTGCCTGTTATTGACATTACCACAACGTCAGATTGAACTGTCCGTAACACTAACACTGTGTGCTGCCAAAGCTAGGCTAGATCAGAGATGATCGCGGAGCTGGACCGGAATGTGCATTTTACGCTTGCGTCTGAGCTAACTCTGAGTTTTGTCCAGGAGCCAAACACAATTTTAAAGGGAATTTTCATGTAAAATTTCCGTAACAGAAATGAACGAAATTGAAGCGAATTTTCTTAAAAAACATCAGCGTACACTTATGTTTCCGTACTGTGACACTAGGGGGGAACAACGAGCATAGTCGCGCTACTGATGGTATTCCTTCAGATATCACACTGCACTGTTCCGTCAAGTTAGCTGTGGCAATAGGCTTTAATAGATTTGCTTGTGTGTACACACTGTACAGCTGACCCTTCTACGGTTACGTCATCTTTGTGGATTAGGTTGCATATTATATTGTGCTTGTAAATCAGGAAAAGCTTGGCAGAAGTGATATGGTGCAACAGTTCTTAGTTTCATAGCGACATGCAGGAACAGATTATCAATAAACTATAGTAAAACAGTTTGCTTGGTATTAACCCCAACCCGTTCTTTGAAATTTGTATAGTGTCCAACTACAACAAACTGACAGTATCAAATATCTTGGTGTTATAATTGATAATAATGAACTTTCATGGAAACCACAAATCCTCTGTGGGAAAACTTTCAAGCTTGTGGCGTTGTGTGTAAACTTAGACATTTTGCTAACATGAAGATATTGCGTTTAATCAACTTTATTCACATTTACAATACTGTATAATTGATTGGGGATGAGCCTATATAATTGCTGTCCAACCAGTATAAGTGCTACGAAACCGATTTTTGAAATACCTGACTTTTACTAACAGAAGATCAAGTGCAAACAATGCTTTTAAATTACTTAAAATCCTCAGTTTCTGATTTGTACCAATTTAACTTGGCAAGGTGATGTACAAATATAATGCCAATATCCTGCCCTCTTCTTTTGATATTTTTTTTTCAAAATTGCGCAGCATACATGATCATGGCACAAGGCAACAACGTGCAGAAAACTTTCATCATAAGCGTGTTGGAACTGTTTGTGTCAAAAACTGTTGCAGTATGTTGGACCCGTTGAGTTGAGTTTATTGGCGCAAACATTAGAGAATTGCATGAAAATTAAAGTTGAAGCGCTGGGGCAAAGAAAACAAAACTGTTCAACAGTTTGTCTCGTCGGTCACCCCGGTGGCAGTTTCACGATTTTCTGTCATGGTTTAAAGTTGATTTAGCCGAATTATTGGGAATTTAATAGGGTAAGATTTTTGAAAGGGGTTGCAGTCTGCTGGATGATCAACACCGTTGTTGCGTGGGCTTGTCTTTATATTAAGATGAAAACTTCACCATTGAATTTGTTTCCTTATCAAGTGAAAACGCAACGGCTTGCTAGGTATGGGCTCTTACGTGAGATATAAATGATTTGTAAGATGTTTGTGAATCGTTTTACTTAAACTGGCTGTTTTTGTTTTGAACTCATATTATGTGCCTCACCTGTACTATTGCACATTTGGCAGTCATTGAATATAGGCTGGGCTTGATTAAGTGACTGCTTTGACCGTCTTTCGTCCACCTGTGCTGTTCCTTTAAGCGTTGTTATTCGACATCAATTATTTGTTGTCTACTTGCAGCGCAAACATGACTTTACTTCTAATGTCAGGTGTTTGCGACATGCAGAAAAGAACAAATAGATGTTATGAGCTTTTTCAGACATACATGATGTAAAATGTTATTAGCGAAGAGTTGATCAGCAACTTAAGGGTGTCTTGCAGAAAATGCTAAAATTTGTCAGGCTGTTCTTGCAGAACACATGATACCTAAGAATGGAGTTTTGTTGAGGGTTGCTTGGAATATTTCGGGGCGGAAATACGCGTCGGAGTTGAAGGTTTCAAACTTTTCGGAGTCGGAGGCTTAAGACTGAAGCAGGTGCGGGGTCTAAAAAATTTAACTCCGCTAATCTCTGCTAGCTTCACAAAACAACACCGGTGCGGATACGCTGATCCAGCTCACTTGTCAAGCTGGAGCAAGTGCTGGATTTCCCAAGCTCGCTCGATCGCTCACCAAGCAACGAATAAAAATTCGTGTTAATTGCACTGGAAAGCGTGCTTGCGAACTCAGTTAATCGCCGCGTAAAAAAATGCCGGTAAAAAAGTCAACAACAAAAGTTATCTTTAAAAGACAGGAGCGTGATGTTGAGAAACGCAATCGCTTGAATACAATCAGTACAAACGTCGATCAAAACGCTGTCTAACCGCATCTTGCTGGGCGGCCGGTCGCTCTTCCGTCGTTCTCCGCCGCGCCGCTTGGAGGCGCTCGCGCTACGACGTCTGCGCGCGCGAGACCGCGACCTGCTTCGGTCTGACCAGGACTGCGACCTGCGGCGGCGATGATGGCGACCTTTGACCTTTGTTTTGTGCTTGTGACGAGGAGATGGCGAACGCGAGCGACTCTGGGTTGCCTGGCTGCTCGACCTGCAAGATCGAGGGGAAATATAAGGGTTGTATAGTAAATGCCTTAAGGCTGCTTGACACCGTTTTATCAAGTCCCGATCCACTGAGGGTTTTATAAAATGCTTTGAAAGGTTTTAAGTTGCAAAATGCTTATCTAACAAATTCACACGTAGGTCACTTGTTATTGTCATAAAAGGCTTAAAAATATACTAGATATTAAGTAGAAGGAGACCGTTGATGAGCCGCATGTTTTTGCACGTTTAATTGGGATACTGCAGTTCGGAAATGGCTTTGTGGGTTACAAATGGTTGTTAAGATAAACCTTGGAACAAGACAATCGCAGTGCAGTGCATGCTTCAGCGACGAAGACCAGAAGGCAAACGGTCCGGTTGTTTGACGATCGAAACTTTATACTGCACACCCGTCGGTATCAATAGAATATATGACCGAAATAATACGAAAAGATACGAAAGATGCGTTTTCGTATCATTTCGCTAAAGGTACGAAAGATGCACTTTTACACAGATGAGGACTGGATTCATCACATATACTAACCACGATGATCCGGAAAAAGACGAGTAGGAACTGGAAGAGCGGGAAGAATAATAACTGGCAGATGACCTCGAATCGGAGAACGACGAGTCGGTGGAGTAGCTCTCAGAGCGCGATCTGAAAGAGGCAACTCGGTCATGAAAGAAACACCCGGGGCTGCGAAAAGCAGAAAAAAGCTTTGATCAGGAATCGGTGTCGAACCTGCGTCGGGTACGCCGCGAGCTGTCGCGGTTCTTCGACAGTTTCTCTGCGAACTCGGCCGACATGATGTCCAACTTGGACTTCTTCGACCTGTGACTGTGTTCTGTGCGTCGCTTCGGCGAACGAGTGGACGATCGTTTGTTGCGTGACGCGCGCAAGCGCTTGACGTCACTACGCTCCGACGCAGAGTTGCTGCTGTGAGACAGAAGAAAGTTGTGGCATATTACATTTAAAAGTGAGCAAAAATACTCTTGCAGGTGAAAAAGTAACCGGGTAGAAGTGTAGGAATGAAGTTGATGAAATGGAAAATAAGACCGATACGCCAGACTTTAAAAACATTTTCTGCAACAATGTATTACAGCTTACTTCACAAAAGACACTACCTGCTTCCGGGAAGAGGTTGAGAGCTCGCGGGGATGCTGCTTTCGGTTCCGGGGGGCAAAGGGAGATCTGCAGAAGACGTTGGATCGTGAGAACAGAGGTTACGCAGGTGTTGGTGGTAGATCCACACACACTCACGCAATTCCGTGTTGTAAGTCAAGAGGATGAAATGCGGAATGCCAAACGCCAATGCGCGATTCTAAACGGCCAGTCAACGCAGAAGATATGTTACTTACAATGCGGAGCTTAAGCCTGAAGCATCTGGACGTCTAGTGCGTTTCTCAGTGGTCTATGTCTAATTCCATAACGCCACATCCGCTAGTTAAGCGAGGTGTGGACTCGCCAATAGAATGCTTTAACTTTTACAAAGGCGCGCAGCTACAGGTTCATTTTATCCTTCGCCGAGGTCAAAAAAAGGATTCCGACAGGGAGCGAAGTCTTTCCTTTTTTTTTCAGTGTTTGTTTTTGAAATCGAAACGAGAAGGCTACTTCAATACTTCAATGTGCCTTTTTGGAGAAGTCTTGGCCTGAGCTACAGGTATGAACTCATTCTTGGAATGAAGAATTTTCGAATATAAAGACAAAACCTAATGAACCAACTTGACTGTGAAGCCAATCTGAGATGAGCATTATCTGCTAAAAAAACTCGAATTAAACTTTTGGGTTTCCAAAAAACGGCTACACCCTTCCCATTGATGAAAGTCTATTGCATATAATTTTTTAATGTTTTTGATTTTACAATACGGTGGGGCGCGTGTTTTGCTAGCATCAGTGGGACGTATCAAAAACTTTGTCTAAGAACCTCACACGCTGTTTGTGTGCATCAGGCTTGCTCTCGCGAAATTGGATGGAACTTACTTTCTAGCTTGAAGCACTATAAGAATCGTTTTATGTACCAAAAACACAAGTCTCAAATCTTACTTGGAGGGGGTAATGCCGCTAGGTGGGGCGGGACACTCAGACTTTTGGGAGGAGGTCCAACCGGTGGGAAACCAGGTGGCGGGTGCGTTGTTCCAGGGGGAGGGACAAACGGATTGAATGGCAAAGGGGGAGGTGGTCTTTGGAATAATCCTGCAGCTGACACCTGCCACAGAAAAGTTCGAATTGCTAACCTGGACGATACACAGGTTGAGAAACAATACTCAAAATCTGCATAGTTACAAAAGGCTCGTCATTACTTTTATATATTGCATAGAACAGCTGCATTCGGCAGCAAGTTAACGTCTTGTCCAATGCGAAACTGCAGCATAGCAAAAACATCGATACGTGATGTTGACGTTACAGAGGAAACTGCACGCTGTACCTTGCTTCTGTTACTGTCCTGATAACGCAGCGGCAGCAGCAATATATAAAAAATTTCAATTCGCGATACAAAACATGCCAAACGACCACCTGAAACTTACATTAGGTGGTGGCAATTTCGGGAAACCGGGAGGCAACCCAGGAGGCAAAGAAGTTGCAGTTGGTAGCGCCAAAGACGGAGGCGGAATCGTTATCGGGGGCAGGGAGACAGGCAGCGTGGGTAAGGTTGGGGGCGGGACTGTTATCGCATTCGGGATCGCGTGGCTAGAAGCCGGAGGAATGTGGGGAGTGGTTTCAACAGGAACAGGCAGTCGCTCCTCATCGGGCGGGGTCGGGAAAAGTGCACTGGGTCTCGACGTCGTCATCACGGGAGCGTATTCCGCAGGTGGAGGCTGGGGGTTGGAGTGGTACGACGGCGAATCGTACGACTGCTTGGCAGAGGTCTCCGGTGTCTGATTGGCGTGTGTCGGCAACGGGTGAGTTTGAACAACAGGCTCGACTTGTACAGGTTCACTGCTGGGTTCTTCCACTGGTACTGGTTGGAGAGGTGATGCGGATGGCTGGGGTTCAGTCACGATGGAAGGAGGGTCTTCGGTCACAAGCGGCTGACTGGAGTCGGTAGTTACCGGGTCCTCGGTAGCAGGTGGTGGGGCGAGTGCGTCAGAGGGGGGTGTCGTGGACAAGGGGTGAATGCCCGAAAGAGAAGTGGCGGGGTTTGCTTCGCTTTTCCTGGATAATAAAAGTATATTGAAACAAAATATTGACCAGTCCACGTTGTAAGCCTGCCAACAGTTGAAATCCGATCCGACCGCTCGCAGGGTTTGAGGGTAGAAGCACACTGGCAGAACAGAGGTTAAGATATATTTGAAAATAAGGCTGAACCAAATTTTGTGAAACAAGTTCGGTGACATGTTAAGCAAGAACGCAGCAACAACCAATGGTTTCGCACGCAAAGACTACACTCTTCAAAATTTTTAACAACATGTTACTCGCCACTGTGGCATGCCTAAGGCTAATTCAATAGTTCACTTTTTCAGATATTGATGTTGCTATTTCGATATCCAAATGGGCGATTTAACGATCCGAATGTTACTCCCTTGTACAGAGAGTCTGGCGGCGAATAGTATCAGCCCAGCATACGCCTAGGGCATGAACTTCACCAATGACCCCAACTGGGTCTTCTTTTTTGCTGAGACATTTCGGTCATTTGTCTCACAGTTGTATCAAAACTCGCCGAACAGTGTTCATTAGCTTATATTTTCACGCATTCTCACCAAAATAACTTAATTTTTTTCGGTCATTTCAAAAACATATCGGTCTAAGACCGAAAGAAACCCAGGACCCCAAGATGACAGTTTAGTTACACTCAAACAATGCTCCTGAAAAGAATATCAACCCACATATTGGTCAATATACTGTTACTTACACTGCGCCATCAATGAGAGGACGAACGACTTTGGCCATCGGTGGCGATATTCCAGGCGGCAAGGGCTCGGTTGCTGCAGGTTTAGGTCTAAGACAAAGAAATAATAAATAAACACTTGTGGAGCGAAGTACCATTGTAGTCAGTTTGGACAGCAAGCAGCAACTTTCGACAAGAAGCACAACAAAAACTGTCCAGTACACTGACACAACAGATCTGGCACACAAACCGAACGTCGGCTTCAAACCACTTATAGCTATGGATTCTACTGTTCCTAGTGCTGCAGAAATAAAAGGTAATTAGAAGAAACACAGATTAAAGAATCGTTCACACCATTCATCCACAACTTGGCAAAGCGTCATTGTATTGGCGTCTTGACTCAAAACTCACTTTTCCTCAGCAGTGTCCGGTGTGGAGTTGAAAGTGTAACCGTCACTTTGTGGGGTCGTGCTTGGGACAGAGAGGGTGTCCACAGGGGTAGATTCGGCTTGAGGCTGGACTGGCGCTGGAGTCGGTTCCGCTTTGGCAGATGGACTACTGCTGCCCATAGGAGACTCAACTCGGTTGAGCTTGATTCTGATTGGTTGCGAAGGGTCACGTGGCGAAGAACTTCCGCTCTCTTGCGATGTTTTATTCACGGAATAACCCGAGGCTACGATTTGGTCTGATCTTGCTTTTACCACATATGCACCGCCAGAACTTGCGACCTTTTCGGTTATCTTCGCATGTGGAGGACCGTAGACGATTTTTGATGGCTGTGGCACTGGTTTCGGTCGTTCAGATGGGGCAGGTCTCGGCCACATGGGCGCATTTGACCTTTTCTTGGCAATTCCAGTATCGTTTTTAAATTTGTTGACGGCCTATAAAAATTAAGATGTGCTAAACAAAATCGTCAGTTCCCAACATGCACGTCACAAAAGATTATACCACGCATGACGTCCTTTCAACGTTTAATATAGCAGTGCATGGTCTCAACAGCATAACACCTTTAAAAGTTTAAACTGAGGCAAGCGTGATAACAGCTACAGATCATATGCAATTTCGCAGGAATGCAAACAGCAAATACCTGATTTTATCGAGCAAACAATCTTGCGTGCTTATATTATGTTTTATGTGCTCTGTGAAGTAGCTGTGGGGAGTTTAGCGCACCACATAAGGTCTTCATACCTGACGAAGAAATTTATTCGCAATTAGAGAGTCGGGTGAGATGTTATCTTTGTGGCATGTGGGGCACTGGTGGGTGTCCGAATCTAGCAATGCATTTCTGATGCCTGCAAAATACAAAACCGTGCAAAGGTTGACACGAACAGACAGGTCGAAGGTTCGACGAGACAACATCGCGCAATGAGAATCTTGACTTTAACGAGCAGCGACTCGGAGGACTTTTCCATGCGACTTTAAAAGTTCAATTAACACTGTGATGTTCATGTAAAACAAAGCTTAAGCAGCAGGAAACCAGTTACATTATTCGAAGATTGATACAAGTTCCAGTGGAAAACTTTTAGAAATCAACTCACTGTCAAGGTCACCAGGTGGAGACCAACAAGCATGGCCCGTTACTCCCGCATCGCGAAAACAACTGCGTCGCAAGGTCACATGTGCTTGAGCGAAAGCGAGTCACATTGGCGCATCAAAGCACTTACACTCGTCACAATAGCTGTTTCCGCAGCAGGGTATGACGACAGCGTCCACCAGCAGGTCCTTGCACAAGAGACAGATCAACTCGTCCGGTATCGGTTCCTCCTCTTCTTCCTCCTCGGCGGGTTTCTCCACGCTGGGGAGAAACGGTGGTTTTTCTTTTTTCCCGATTTCATAACCTTTCCTGCAACAGACGTGAACGGCGATAAAGCGGCAGCAAGTGCGTAACACGAAATAACTAACATACAAACATAAAAAGGAACACGGTGAAAATCTATGCAAGTGACTGGCCAAAAAAACAAACTGATGAACATTATGGAGTATGTTTATCAGTTTGCCAAAATGGAGTACTGAGTCAACAAGCTTCGTGTATAGTGCTTTTAATCCGGTTTTGTCCTCGTTAAACGAGGGTGGCCGTACTACAATTGTAAGCGAAATCTTCGACCGAATTTCGATTGCACAAACCTGAAGTGCAATATTTGCAAACCTGAGTTGGCAAGTGTTTAAGAAAAAGCATATTGTCGTGTTTCTTTTGGTTTCGACGTATCACAGCGGTACATGAGCTAGTAGTTACTTCACAGGCCCGACATCAATATGGGAACAGGTTATGCTCAGACATAATTTGGTGATATCCTTGAAGGTTGTCGAAATCGGCAATAACCCCTGTTTAGTCATTCATTGCATGCGTGTCCTTCTTAAAACGGTATGGATTGCATTGGTGCATGTGACCCCTAACACAACTTTTCTGTATTGCGTAGAGATTCAAAAGATCAAGATTGTGGATGTCGCACAACAAGTTTTGTTTAAACATCACATGGCACGGTTCAAGATGACTGGTACTGGCAAATGTTAAGCTGCTTTTCCCTGATAGTAACATCATGATGCACTCTCGAATCGATTAAACTGTGGTATATACATGGGCAAAACTTGGTTGCTCACGTAGCGCAGATTTTGTGCATTAGACATACAAATGTAGATACGCTGCTGCACTGTTACACCACTGTAGCTGTACTAACTGAAACAAATTTTGGTGTATTTTTATAAAAATGAGGATTCCACATTTACGAGCCAGCAACCATTATGGTATCTTTGGTGCTAAAATCAGCGGAAAAAGATGTCAAACAAACAGATGAATAAGCTCTTCTGGTGATTATATTTTATTATCAGCCAACGTTTCGCCCACCTATTCAAGTGGGCTTCTTCAGGGCAATGTT
>JGI24158J21664_10012777_pt1 | contig 11108 bp, 7 predicted proteins | sample Ectturendosymbi3_FD_21664 | JGI IMG/M metagenome (IMG submission 21664)
TCTCAGTATAACCTTCACACAAAAGTTGGTTTATAGAAATTTTATCAATGGTTCTTTTCCAGTTGATAACTAACCTAATTTCCCAAAGCAGGAATACTGAAGTGTGCAACCACTTTTGATGAAAGTGAAGGTTGCACTAAATGTCCCCAACGCCGCGTTCCCAGCGATTGCGCAAAAACAATGAAACCGGTCAGCGGCCTACCTAGGGTTTCCCGCGCCTGGGCGCAATGTCAGTTTAGGCGCCCCCGTATAGACGCGAAGAGTGAGTTGGGAGTAAAGAGGCGTCGAAAGCTTACTTGGATCTAGCAAATTGTTGTTTCTAGACCTGTGTGAAAACTATATATGTCTATAACGTCACGAAATTGACGTCAGGACCTTTATATCTTGAAAATTGTTAATTGTGGTAGAGTTAAACGATTCGTATGAAACTATCCCCACTTTTACATTTCGCTCACGATTCAACATTCAAACTGTTTTATTGCGACATTCCAAATTGAGGTAATATATTCGAATTGTAGCAACTAGTGCAAAAAATGCATAAAGTAGGCAAAAAGTTCCCTGATCACCAAAATCTGCATGAATTTTAATAACAGAAATTTATAGCACGAAAATTGTCAGGATTGGTCACAATCACGGCTGGTGCGAGCTGTATAGGTAAGTCTTAGAAAGTCATAAAGAACGAAAGGACTTTAGGCCAAACTCACGAATACATAAAAGAGAAGGACAGACAGAGGAATGCATATAAAAAACTGAAGGCAAATGATTTCATAAAAATCTACTGGACAAATATAAAATTGCAAAGTCCTCAAATCATATCTTTGGATATAATGCCCAAGAAAATAACAGAAAATTAAAAAATACTGCGATGTAATGCTTGACTTGTAATTATCTAACTTCAAAGGCAATGTCTTCTTGCCTTTGCACCAAATTTACCAAAATTTTGTCAAAAAAACTGATGGAATTGAGAGATATGTATTAACCTAGGAAATATCGAAGGCCAATGACACTCCGTGAGAAGTTCCTCTAAGTTAGAAATTTTGTAAGCAAAAGAAGGCAGCAATTTAACAAATGGCCATACAGTCTAATTAAACCAAGACCTCAAGCAATGTCCGAAGCTAGATTTTATTACATAGGACAACCTGATTGGGTAAAACGCTTTAATTGCAACGGCCGTGTACAGGAATGGAGGAATGATGAAGATCTCTGGTGTAAACACACAAAATAGTACACCCTTTGCGCCTTTGCAACAAGCGGGACCAGAATATGTTCCCATTGTCAATAGGAAATATACCTTGCTACAACGGTTCAAAACGTCTGAGAAGCAGGGGGGGCAGACCGGTGCGATGGCGCCGCTGAATTTTCGCAACTCACGAGTGCCAGCTGGCCAGGTGTTACCGTAGGTGGTCATGCGACAATAAATAATAGGTCAAATGCTCTACGAGTAAGAACAATCTTCATGGAAAAGTGGGGTACTTTAGTAGCATTAGGACATGATAAAAAATTGGTAACGGAAGCTTGGAAAAAGCTTTTGAATGAAGTAAAACAATCCAAGGTACCATGAACGAAACTACTGGAGGAGAACCCAAAATTTAAAAGTCAAAGTACAGTCTCTAGGAAGTCTTGGTTTAACAACAGAAGACCCAGGGGAATGGGCCAAAAGGACAAAATTGCTACAATCAGCTTACAGCATATACCAGGGGTGGTCAAACTGCGGCTCGCGATCCCATGCGGCTCTTCGAACCTTTGCATGTCGCTCGTTGAGCTTTCCGAAAAATTATGTATTTGTTTATTATTTTCTATTTCTGCTACAAGTGGAGAAATATTTTAAAAGTGGCACTGTGGTAGCTAGCATGCCGTATAGTATTACTTTTGCAAGTCGTTACAAAAAGAATTATGATGTCACAGAAGCGTAGATTGCAAATAAATTCGTGTTTTTAGATTTTTATGTTGCAGCTTTTTGTAACTTGTCTTTTACGATATGCGGCTCACACATGGAGCAGGTTTGGCCACACCTAGCATACAGAATGAAAAAAAAACGACGCACAGCAATTGGAAAGTGCGAAGCTCTGTGTAGAATGCATGGACAATTTCGAAAATATCCTGTAACCGTTTATGCTACTGTGTTGTGCTAATGCGTTGCGCTGTTGTCCAGTGTGCAAGACTAATACAAACACAATTTAAAAAATTTATACCCAATAAAGGAAAATCATTCGCAAAGCCATGGCTACACAACAAACTCAGATTCCGAGATAGCTGGATGCATTCCGATGACGTATGAAGAAGCTGAAGAGCTAACTCCTCAATGAGGTCGAGCAAGATGATGAAGTGTTTGCAACTGACACACAAAAATCCCCAAAAGAAACAGCGACAAAACTTCAATAGGGACTGGACGTACAAACGCATAAATTGACAGCCGTAAAACACATCTACACCATGCTAAAATGGGTTTTTAACATAAGTCTCAAAATATCTCGAGGAAATAATGCATCAAGATTTCACAAAATACCCCAGTCGACCAAAATGCCCTTTCCACGCTGTTAGAATTGTAGCGAAAATGGACATATCGCGTGTAACTGCTCTGAAAAATGAAAGTCAATATTTCAGAAGAGGTGCGAAGAATACCGTGGCGTGTTTGACCAAACAATCATATGATACCTGCATGTGGTATGCTTTTCCTCTGTGTTCATCCGTATTGCATTATTTTTTGCGTATATTTTGCTTTGAAATCGCATGTACCACCCTGCATTTAAACTTATATTGTGTGGGCATTTGAACGAACATATGATCACGCGAAGCACATTCAATTGCCTTTGCAGATGTGACATGAATAAGCATCTGGCGTCTGATACAACTAGAGAAAAAATCGAAAAGAAGCCCTTGTTTGCAGCATAAATAAATTCTTTTGTAAATCTAGAGCAGTTAATATGTCCGTAATAAGCTGGAATAAACACACGCCGACCAGAATATTTCATTTCAAAATCAGGAGAACCATATGACACCCACGTCTGGGAAAACGCAAAAACCACTGCAATAAGCTGGGCTTTTGTGTCGATCGAAGACTCAAATCTACAGAATGGTAAAATACACACTGTACAGAGAACGGAATCATCATGCAGATAACCACATGGTTGCGGAATATGGTCTTGTCAAGACATGCCGCAATGGGAACACTACAGCTTGACCTGCAGTTGTACATGCGATTAGATGTCGACCAACTATCGATCCGACAATGTGGCGGAATCCAACATGGTCAAAAGTTCCAACGAGGAACTGGAATTGCGGACACGACAAGAAAATACCGATTTTATAAGACAAGAAAAATGACAGTAAATTGCCTTTGAGCAAAGGAGTAACAGCTAGCTTTGAAAGAAACTTGTTCCCAACATTTTATCTGTGATACGTACTGAAACGATACGGCATTTACAGATGTGGCATACGCCTTGCTGGAGGCGATATATTGGATCTCGGAATGTCAAAGCTAACAGACAATGCGCCTGAATGTTCCTTTGTCAAGGCGAAAAAAGTGCGAACAGTGGTGAAAAAAGTCGGATATACAATTAGAACAACAAAGTTCGAGTCCAAAACATATCTGACAATGACGGTCAAACAATTGCCTGCTGGAAATTTGCTTAAGACGCAATGCCGCCACTCGAAAACAAATACATTAAAAACGTTTCGAGGACTCTACGAGGAGAAAATTGATAGTTACTTTCAAATTACATTTATATTTAGAGGTTGGAGGAATGTAGAACTCTAAAAACTTTGCATGAAATATATTGCAATTTTTTTGTGCGTAGTAACATTTTAGTGTGTATGCTTGTGGTTATAGTTAAGGTGCCTTTCTTGCAGTTGTGTTATTTTTCTTGTGTGCCAACAAGGGACAAAAGTCATCGGTGTGTTTGTTGACATGCCCGCGGGTCGCAAACGAAACAAAACAGGCGCATTAATCCTCTGCTATCACACCTACAGGAGAGGTGCTTGGTGTAGAGGTGTCGTGTGAAGTGAACATGGTCGAGAATCTGAATTACTTTCATAGGAGAAAACTGTCAATCAAATGACCAACCGGAACCATGGAAAGAACCTGCATGACCGCAAGACAGATACATAAGATCACAAATCGCCTTTATCAAACTTGAGTGATGCCGCTTGACCGATGGCTCCCAACATAACCGTCTACATTGAAGCTGACAGTTTAGATCTGTAGGCGAAATAGACTGGGTTGTCGCCTGTGATGCATATTCCCAACAGTGGGCCTTGCTCTGTTGAAAGCCTGAGAAAATTTTCACTAAGAACAAAACTCTGTCAACTTGAGTCGTGATTTAAATCAGACGGTGAAGCTCTGTCGGACTGAACAACGAGTTTATGATAGAAAACAAAGTTATATCGAAATATAGTATCCGTCTACCAGACGTCGGAGCTCTGCTGGAAAGCTGAAGCGTTCTCGCGAAATATAAACAGTGCAGTTTATCAAAACAGTGCTCAGTGTTGCGGCGAGACGGAAAGCGTGGTTAGTGTGTTGACTTTATGGGAACGCTCCATCCGTTTAAAAACAATTGCGAACTTAGGTTCGCCCTTACCTGGGCTCTGTCAAACTTTTCGCTGATCCAGGACTTCAGAAAATTTTCCACTACGAACTAAGGTTCGCGCTTACATAGATTATGTCAAAATATTCCAGGATTTCGGACCTCAAAATATTTCAGCTGCATTGTAAATAATCACACACCTTCAGAGAAACCAACCATAGAACAGTACGAGCGTATTAGAGGTATTTGTTTGTGTTTTCTCGTTTGGATTTCGTGCTGTATGGTTTAGGGTGAATAAAAATGATTGAAATAAAATAAACTCTTTGCAAGCTTCTTACAAAAGGGAGACATGTGAGAAAGGGTTTGATGCGTTGTTGTTCGAACGCATCAACATCGAGATATCCCTTAGAATAAGGGTGACGACAAGTTGCCGATGTCAACGCGTGAGATTCAGAAGGCAGTAATAGTCATTGTGTTTTAAGAAGCAAAGTGTTAGTACAGTTTTCAAGAAAAGGGGAGACAGAGTAAAACACAAATTAAAACTAGACAGCTTGTTCTTGAGCGATGCTCTAAATATATAGCTCTGGTTTGCCAATTAAAAAACTGAAAAAACGGAGAGGCTGACATTTACACAATCATCATTACTCTGAGCAGATTACACTTATTGTTCGCATCATTCAAAGCTTTTATTGCATTCAAAAACGAGAATGAAGCTGATAAAGAAATCGTGTTGATAGCAGGCGCGCAACCGGGGGGGAGGGAATTTGGGACATTTGTCTCCCCCCGAAATTTTCTAAACATTGCATAACAATTTTGGCGTTTGAAGAAACTTTCAAAAAATAAAGTTGAAATTTTGTGTTATAATCCTTTTGAAGAAAAGTTTTTTTAAAATTTTTCTTTGTCTTACTGGTTAATCATCTCCTTACAAATTTATCATGAGACAGGCCATCTGGTCGAAAATTTCGTAAATAATTGGTATTTAACCAAAAATATGCTGAAAGTGGGAGATCGTTTAAAATGTTGGTGGCTATTTCTAAGGCATTTTTTATCCTTTTTTTCGTGTACCACTCTGAAATTTTTCAGAAACGCAGAGTGTGTGTGTACGCTTTGATTTCGTTTCTCGCCATCTTCTAAGGAAGAGTTTGCATACACTCTTGAAACGTCAACGATAAATACTGCATTGCTATCACACCAGTGGATCTAAGTTTGCACCCAGTAGACTAAGCCTGGGGACAGAAACAGCACAGCCTACTCATATGTTCATATTGTGCTAGCTTTATGTTTTCCTGGGGTTACTGTAGGCTACTATTTAAGCATTTTTGCTTTTATGTTCAGTGCTTAACCGTTGCTGGGGTTTCACAGCCAAGCTCCAAACGTTGCGAGGGAAATTCGAAATCCACAAGAGCGTAAAAGTTATTAGGTGTTGTTTTGCTAGTCCTAGCAAAAGTGGCTAGGCCCACCCACATCTGGTGGCGAGCCTGGCCCAAACATTCGTAACAAAGTTAAAGTTGCATTCCTGTTCAGACCCCACGAGAGGGGGTTGCAGCCGATGCGTCGCTCCGGGGCCCACAAGAGTCTAGGGGGCCCATGAACCTCAATGTTCAAAATGGAAAAGGGCAATTATGCACAAAGTTTTTATTGTTATAACTTATAAGTTTATTCACACAATTTTGTGCAAATTAATTCGCTAAAGTTGTAGGTCAAGTCGATATACAATGCATCGCCATTTCTTTTGATGTGTGGTTGGGATTATCTCAATTGCTGCTTGTTCCGCGCTATGTAATGTGTAACATGACGGAATGATCGAAAAATGGTTTTATGGGGTTACATAGGACTTTAATCAACTCAGTAGTGTTATAGAATGAAGCCAGTTCTTTCTTTTGTATGTAGCCGAGAGCAGGGGTAGATATTAGTGTAAAATCAAATAACTTCAAACCATTTGTAATGTGAAATGGACTTTCACGCAGAAGCAAATTTCCAGACAAAATGAAAAATTTCAATTGCTTTCAGCAAGTGAAATTTTTGTGTAGCATGTGTAAAATATAGGGGCCCTTTTTTGATGCAACGTGAACAAACATAGGGGCAAGGGCCCTTTTTCAAGACCACATATTGTGAAAATGACATATCACAAATTGTGCAGTGTTTTGGGGCAGCTTTCTGCGATTTTGACTCGGGCCCTAAAGTCTAATACCCATCCTAGGAAGCAGAGTTGCATTGTTACGCTTTCGTAACACTGAAATTATATACCCAAACAGCCATTGCAAAAGGTATGATAAGAAGACGAGACTTGATTTAAAGAAATATTCGGTGCATGCTGAGTTTATAGAAGTTCAATTACAGTGTGACGTCGCCCCCGGAGGCTGGTAGAAAAGATAATAATGTGCAAAAAATAGCCAAAATATCGGACTGAAGAAAACCGGAAAAAGTGCTGTTTTTAGATGAAAGTCATTTTTTGTTCCAGGGAAACACAGCAGATTTATTACGATCAGGAAACGTGAGTCCTTCCCATTGCATTGAGCTAGTAAAGAAACCCAAAAAGATGTTCTGGGGAAGTTTCAGTTTTTCAGTAGTAGCTTCACTTGTGTCAATTGAGGAATGATGAATTTATATAAATACATTGATGTAATTGAGAGAAAAGCCATTCTAGATATGAGAAAGGCATTTCCTGATGGTGGAGGAAATTTCCAATAGGATAATGTCCCGTGTCTTTCATCTGAAAAAGTAAAGACGATTTTCAGCAAGAAAATAAAAATTACTTAGATTGAGGTAGAAACTCACCAGATCTTAACCCCATTGAGAATGTGTGATCATGATCAATAAGGAAATCCCGGTTACAAAAATTCGATTGCAGAACTATGACCAAGCTAATAGAGGCCATCATTCAAGTATGGCATCCACGGTTGCGGAGTCGGAGATAAAATGTATGACTCCAACTCCGACCTTTCCAAAATTTCCGACTCCGACTCCTTAACAGAATGTGGATGAAGTGTGACGGCCAAGGATTTTGTAGCAAGTAACACTCAATGGAAATCGTGGTACACAGCAAGAATTCTCTGTTTCAACAAAAGTTTCATAAGAAATTTTACCGATTCAACAGGAATTCCCAACTTAGGAGTGTGATGTAAAAGTGATCCAACTGGAATTCTGCAGTCGGACAATATATCTGACTCCGACTCCTAGTGTCGTTAGGAATCCGACTCCACCAAAAAGTCTCCAATTCCTTGCCACTCCGCAACCCTGAATTGGTATTGCGACAGTAAATCAAGTAAAAATTTCAAAAGTGTTAGAATCCATGACAAAGCGAGTACCGGAATTATTCGTGTCCTTCTATCACTGTATAAGGTTTAAAGAGGTATTAAATTTGCTTTGCTAGTGAGAATTACCATAGTCTACTATTAATGTTAAATTTGATGTATAATGTGAAATTCGCAAAGCAACTGTGTCTTATATGCATTATTTGAGATCAGCCTGAGACCTTTTGAAATTAGCAATAACATTGGTAAATGTTTATGATGTAAAATATCGAAGAAAGCACATCATTTTCTAGCCCTAGTATTGAAAAGCTAATGAAGCTCTTAATTAGTTGTAATGTATAAGGGGGCCCAAAACAGTTCTCGCACAAAGACATTTTATTTCTCTCAAGGCCCCTGTTCCTGCTGCATTCCTTTCAAGAATATTTCAGTTGGCAGACGAAGGCTCGTATCTAAAGCAATAGCATCATTGATTAAATACATCATGACAATAGTCTCTTGTATCTGACAGCTTCACCACTTGCAGTATCGTCTGCAGAAATTATCCCACAGCAAATATATTCAACCGAAGTTTCAGAAATCTTGATAAACGATTTGATGAACTTTCTAAAACAAGACGAAAAATTAGCCAGGTTTACTGGTAGCCTATATATCTGACACAATAAAGCCATGACTGCTCTAGATGAATGCGGAACCAGGTGTTTATATTAGGCTACTAACTTTTACTCTGTCGTGATAAAAGCAGGCCCGTAACCAGCTTTGGACACCAGACGGGGCGAAGAGTTTTCTGGTAGGGGCCCAAATTTTTAAACTATGTCCAACACATTTTTCCAACGTGGCGAAAAAATTTTTAGTGTGGGCTGCGCCTCATAGTTACGGGCCTGATTAAGACTAATAAGTTCTCATTTTCGGAAATGTTGCGAAAAGAACATATCTGTGACCGTTTGCGAAAAACTTGTTCCACGGTTGAATAAGCACGATGACGTCATCGAATGAAAGTTCATGAAAATTGTCCCCCCACGAAATGAACAGCTGGTTGTGCCCCTGGTTGATGACATTAAAAACGCACATTTTTCCTACATACTTCTGTAAACAGTAATTGATTGCATAACCTTGAAAAATAGCGGAATTAGGAAAACTGAACTGTTTGATCGATTGAAGAGTTGATCAATTGAAGTGTTTGATGTGTTTGGTCGAAGAAAATGCAGAGGTGCTACGTTTTGATATTAATTTTTTAAGTTACTGTGTTAGTTTTTCAAAGCTCAACTATTAGAAATTGTGAAATGGATTTTACTTTAAATGAATGCATCGCATAATGTGTTTTGCACTTTCTACGTATGGAGTTTTGGTTGGTGCCGAACTGCAGAAGGACTTATAAATTTATAGAGCTCAGTTTAAGTAACATATGAGATAAATTTTTATCATAATGCTGTGAGAATTTTGAGCTGCATAATTATGACAATAAACAGAGCAGTCATGATTGTTCCGTTCGCGCTGTTTGTTTGTTTCTGTCGCCTGCTTTTTGAGGCAATAAATTGACGAAGTTAGTTGGTTGAATTATGACATTTGTTTAGCAATCGTCAAACAAATAGATAAAACCAAAGGGAGTGATACAAAAACTCATACAAAGCACAATCACGAAATATAAACGCCAGTGCTCTTTACGCCAATATTTTGTTTGGCATTGCTTCCATTTGGATTGCATCATGGACTTCGCCGAACTATGGTTTAGTTTTTGAAAGCTGTTGAAGCAGTGCACCTTATCTTCGACTTACCTCTGCAACGAATAGGGCATTGTGTTCAGCGTTTGCTATCTGGATAGATTGCTGTGCTGAATTGCATAAAAATGCCCTAACAATCATTCACAAAATGGAAGAAAATTTCTTCTGAAATACTGAACGACTAGCAGTACATCAGATTCATAAATCAGTTGGCAACATGTCTACCCCCCTTCCATGGGCGTCGGAAGGGGGGCCTTGGCACCCTGGATTTTGAAATTTTATATTTTCCTTTCAAATTATTGGCAAACAAAGATTTTCCTATTGTCTAGCGGATAAAATCAAACTTCAGCACTTTCCGCCCTCCCCTGGAAAGTTTTTGGAAAGATCCACTACTGCCTCCCTTGCAAAAATCCTCACGACGCCCATGCCCCTTTGCCAAGTATTATTACATGATTGAAAGTGAACCTACCCCATGTTTTGTGTACAGTGGAGTGTATGAGCTAGTCCGTATCTTTAGATAACGGTTTTGAGCAGGCATTGTTGCACAGCTTTCATTTCCGCCTTCAATTTTCAAACGTGTGTTTGTGTGCAAAGTTTTTTTAATTTGTCTTACAAAACTCGGTACGAGACTTCAAAAGCGAAAAAAATTAATCAAACTGTTTGCAACAGTACGCAAAATGATTCTAGTTTTTTTTTTTTAATTTGTTGTATTGAGGAAGACTAGTGCTGTCATTTCACAGATAAATAGGGAATATTTTTTGTCCGTCCGTCAGAAATCATAGTCCCGCTCTTTTCTACCCATTCGCGTCCGTTAGAAGAATAAAACCCAAGAAGGGCAAACTTGGGTTGCCAACAACTTTTTCTACCTGTGCGTGCTGGAAATATCTTGTTTCCAGTTTCTTGCCGGCGCAAGCAAACGGAGAAGGGTGCTGCAGACCACTCGCGACACTCCCAGATGAAGTACAGAAAACTACTATATATGAAACTGAATGTAATGGTAGCGATGTATTGCTTTTTGTGTCGAAATATCGGTTCACACAGTCAATACATCGAACAGCATTGCTTGGAATATAATCCAGAAACTTTAGCCTATCTAAGAGCAAAGTTCTACACGCAACAACAATCATTGGTTAATTTGTCACAAACATTTGGTGAAACACCACGAGTTCATGTAGTCTACCAGCACTGCAATAGAACTTTCAGTACTATCATTAGTAGTCATGTGAAAAGAAAACACAAGGTGATAAAAACAGACACACAAATCATATTTACACAGTGAGGGTATGCTTATGCAGGTGAGGGTATGCTTATGCAGGTGTGGGTATGCTTATGCAGGTGAGGGTATGGTTATGCAGGTGAGGGTATGCTTATGCAGGCCCGTTTCAGGGTTTGGGGGAAAATACATTTTAGGAAGCAACAGTTGAGTTTTTTTTAATCATTTTCAAAACTATTTTTCTGAGCGCAGCAAAATTTGGTGAAGCATAAAAATTGAAGTGGCCCTGACCACGATTTCCCCAACTCCGTGGCTACGGACCTGTAGTCTACCTATGTGCGCACAGTTATCATGGTAAGATCTTTGAGTCCACTGGTGTGGAGAGAACAAAACAATGAAA
>JGI24158J21664_10012778_pt1 | contig 11107 bp, 7 predicted proteins | sample Ectturendosymbi3_FD_21664 | JGI IMG/M metagenome (IMG submission 21664)
TCTGGCCAAGCGCTCGGCATAATGACTGTAGCAGGGAAATTCTCCAATGCCGATGCAATCTTCGTCGGGTCCGGTCGTGTTGCCTACTGCCTTCCCATCGGAATAACCTCGTCGAAGACCAAGTGGGTGCGGTTGAGAAATGGGCGATCTCTTCAACACCCTAAACAATCGTCGATGCCACTGGAAGGACAATTCTTGTTTTGTGCATTGTCTGTACTCGCAATTGCGTTGTATAAGAACTGTCCGCAAAATGTTCTCGTGTCTTCGTCGTTCTGATCGCCGCGAAAACGAAAGCGACGGCATGGGCCGTGTATGTAATCGTGTTATTGGACAGTGATTCTAATTCAAGTTTAGAAGCAGCTGCTCCTCCAAGAACTCCCGGCACATATCGATAGCACTGAGAAGAATAAGTTCCTCCGCAATTGTAAATGCTTTCTTGCTACAAGCAACACGACCAGCCACCATATAGCTTTTAATGTTGACTTTGATTGAGTACTAAATGAAGTCATGCTTTGCTGCTTGTAGCGCATATCCGTGTCGCGTCCCTGCCTTTCAGCTGTCGTGACGCGCTGATTATGCAATAACGCCTCACGTGTTGTCTCGTCTGTTCTTCTAGTGCAACCAGTGCCGGTCCTTTTCTCAGTTTGAGGTCAGCTTTGTCGCGCAGTACTGTTGGCAACTCCGATGAGCTTTCATTAATCGATCGCTTTCATGCATTTTCAGGTTATGGTTGAGTTTTCTTGTCAAATAAGGCCTATAACGAACTTGTGTTTAACTGTTCGCATCGATAGGTCTCGACAATGCTATACCTGCAGACCATCTCTCTTCCTCTCAAAATATTCTTTCGGCTTCATTACACTTCTTGGGTGGTGAGCATTCTGCTCCTCCAGCTCTGATGGTTTCAGTGACTCATTGGACAATATTTTTTCACACTCAACATCATTGTGCTTTTTGCACACTCACCATCAATATTTTTNCACACTCAACATCATTGTGCTTTTTGCTCAATGTCATTTCCTGCCTTTATGAACCCATGTTTGATGTAATCAGGATNATACTTCCTCACAACTTCCCGAGATTTTCTTTCTTTTTTTTTGAGAAAACTATCCATTTTATGACCAACAAGAACGAACAAAGTTAAAATGTAACCAACGTAAATATATAAACTCCTGACCTAGGCTCGCGTTACCCCTAATTCCTAGCCTTAGAAAGCATGTGCAGTGAAAAGATGTTATAGTAAGCATGAGAAACTGTCAAACATGACCGTGCAATTGCAGCCACGAGAGATACTGAGTTTATTGGCGGCAGCACTTCGACCGCAATGTGACAGTGCTAGGTAATTCTCTAAAATCTCAAATTCTTAGACAAGGCTACGTCTGTACATCTTTTCGCCATTTTTAAAATGAAATCTACATAGCACCAGTTGTCTTGCTTATCAGTTACAGCACAAATATACTATCTGTGACAAAACAGTTGAATTAAGAACGAGGTCAACAACGTAACTAGGTGTGAAATCGTCGAAAGCAAAACAAAGAAGTGTGAGTTGCGACGCTTTCACATCCAATTTTAAGCAAATGTGTTCGAAAATTCGGCTTAAGCGGGGTATTGGCTTTATAAAGCGTATTTTTTAAATACAAGAATAAATGGAGTAGTTCCGAACCGGACAATTTTGGGCTTTTTAACCGTGGGCTTAATAAACGGGAACTACTGTACTTTTAAATGGTTCGTGGCTCTCTCTTAAGAGCTCCCCGGCCCACTGGTTGGGAAGCGCTGCTTCAAAGCAGGGATCTCCAAACTTTTTGGTCGAGGACCACATAAGCTTTTACACAATAATCCGAGGGCCGGACATCTTGCGTAATGTCTTTGTTTCGGAGTATGTATTGCCAAATCAGTAAGCTTTTTTAAATTTATTCTTTTTTCATTATTGACAAAATGTCTTCGCGGGCCGGATTTGGCCCGCAGGCCGCACTTTGGAGACCCTGCTTTAGAGCATTGGTTCTTAACAGGGTACCCACGGACCTCTAGGAGTTCCCGGTGAAAACCCTGGGGCTGCCCGCAAGGAGTGTCAGCTGTCAGGGGTGTTTTTTTAACTTCCACCGTCACAGTAAGCCAAGATATTGGCACCAGGCGCATGTTTGCTCACTTAGTATGGCTTGCTGTGGCATAGGAATGCATGTGCGTGTCGTAAAATATACTCTGGCTCAGTGTTGCTGTTTGCGTTAGCAAAACCTGACTGCAGAGAGTAATTTTCCTTTTCAAGTCTGGTTTGTCACAGGCGCCCCCCCACATTATGCCTGTGATCATGGCGGATGGCGCAGAGGACGCCGTTTCTATGACAACCAGCACCTCGTCAGAAGATAGTTTCCGTTCGTGCGAATCGATGGAACAGAATGAAGTAGAATCGATGGATGAGTGAGTGTCGCGGCGAAGCATTCGCAGAAGACTGTTTTGTGACGTTTGTTGCTCGATTCTTGAAAATAAGCTGCTCGTGGAGGGGATCGAACCTGCGCCCTTGTCCTTGAGAAATGTTTAATCGGTGCCTGTTCAGTAGTAAAAGATGCAAGTTACATTTCACTGCTGATCTTTTGTAGTGTAACATCGAATGAAAAGCAAACAGTTCCAGAACACTTTCCAAAACCCCATAAAGTCACGTTCCACTGTCTGGGGGAGGGCGTTGCACTGTTCATTGGTCACAAGCAAATAGCACCATCTGATAAGCCAGACCCAGACAGTGGTCCTCAACCTTTTCTCTAACGCCCCTTCGAGTAATTGTACTCAAGTTATATAAGGAAATACATTTATTTATTGATCAAACTTTCCATGTTGCAGAGGGCATAAGGGCCCGCGCCCGCCTAGGGGGGCGCACCCCCCGGTTAAGAACCACTGAGTTGGAAAACTTTCCAGCAATCAACAAAAAACGTTTATTGCTCAAAATTATCTGCAATTAATCGTTAAAACTGCGCTTAGTTCAAGTAGTTTTTAAACTAGTCACGGCATTAACCACAGACAGCTTGAAGCGTCTACTCCTTGCGACAATGCATTCTTCGCGGGCGGTGGTCACTGCCATTGTTGGTCGTTTCTTGTTAACTTTGCAAAACAATGTCGTCACATGACATCATCCAAACAGGACAACAAATCTTGACCCAGACGGAAACTCCCAAATGCTCCTGTAATCTGAAAGTTGCAAACGTGTTCCACGTTTTACTGCAGCCGGTCAGTGAGCCGTGACATCGAGAAAATACGACCAATTTCTTGACCAATGCGGCGCTATCTGATACAGTTGGTTGATCACACGCCACCAAAGCTGAGAGGTTGGGTTCGATTCCCGGTCGAGTCATACCGAAGACTTGAAAAACAATACTTGCTCTTTGTCCTGCCTCGTGCTCAGCGTTAATGGGAGGGTGCAAGGGAACAGTTTATTGTGTCCCTGACCCTTGCCCGGGCTTGCTTTAGAATTTTATTAAAGGGGTCGTCTCTCGTAGAGGTTGTGTGAGGCACAGATATAATGTGGACCTAACGTGATGGACGAAGAAGAGCTTAGTAACTGTCACGAAATAATGTTGCTTATGACACAAGAAATCATAAAAGCACAGCGCCATTCACAACGTAACAATGCCAAGTCGCGATTACAATCACCGTTATACAAAGGTGCTTCAGCGAGGACACTGGCGTAGATTTTTGAATCCCAGCATTTAAACCACTCAAAATCACGCTACAAAGCCGTAGTTTCGATTCAAGAAAACTTATGAAAGACAAAAGGAAGACAGTTTGGTATTTTTAAACATCCTCGAAGAACAGTGCATTTTTCTTGAAAACTAAGATTTACGTCAGCGTGTTGATGACGTAGCATTATTGAAGCACGTTACGTCATTCAATGCTGAAGTCGAGATATCTGTTGAAGACGACGACAAATAAGCCGAGAGGTTTGTTATGGGGGAGGGTGTGAAACGGGTTGGCGGGTCAATGGAGTTAATAGAAAGCTCAATACAATTATGATTTCCACAAAATATCGACAACGATTGATGGTTGTGCGAACAGGAATCGAAGGAAAAACCTCCCTAACAACTGTAGACTAAACTTCGTGTTGCGTCTGTCGTGTTCTGTTTGGAATTTAATTGTTTCTCGCGCTTGTAAATGAATAGAAAGCGAGAATAAGTTTGTTTTGTGCAGAGACCAACCCATGCTGGAAGCTGAAGACAATTATAACAAGGTTCGCAGAGAATCTCTGTCGTTTTAACATCTTGTGAATTTGGGAAATTACAATCTGTTTTTTACCCCAAGGAACTCGACGAGCTCCACTCATCCGGGTACCCACTCTTTCGTAGCAACTCAATGCCGTCCATAGCAACGGAGGTGGACGGTAGCAACAGACCTCCTCTGACGTCACTGAGGAAGCGCACTGTGTCGTCACAGTCAAGCACGCAGATCAGTTTCCTAAATAATGAATCGATAGGTTGGTTTTCTCTATTCCATTGTCTTGAACTTGACATAAAGTTAAGATTGAAGCCGTAAAAGTGTTTAACTAATCAGCTATCGCAAAAATAACTTGATGTTTTCTGTTCTTTTTTTCAGCTTTCGATTCCTCTGGGAGAACAAATACTACTTTGCAATATCACAGCATTATTTCTGATATATTTGATGGAGAATTAAGAAGCTCAGTGCAATGCAGGACTTGTAACTCCCTTTCACAAACCAGAGAATCTTTCCAGGTAACCAATACACCAAGTTAAGTTTTCTGCTTTTCAGTGACAGAAAGTTCCATCAATAAGTTTCGACCTTACTCTGCAAATGCCATGTCTTGAAATTCCACCATGTTTATTGTTGTTCCACCTCCAGGATATATCATTACCCATTCCTGGCAAGGATGACATGGCACGCTTACACGGCGTGTCACAAAATCTTCCTCTTCCTGGACCTCTGGCTCCTGTTCCTTGCGCCAATAGTGAAGATTACCAAACCAGGCTTTATAATTTCTGGGAATGGTTGAAAAGGTTGGTGTGCTTCGAGATTTCGCATTGGCTTGTCGAGAATAAGATTTATTGTAGATTGGACCAAGGGTGCACAACCTGCATGTGGGGTTCGATAAAATGCATGTGGTCATGCACATGGAATTGAAAGTATAAGTTATGGCAGACGTGCATTGATAAAAACTCTTTGTCTACTGTATGAGGATACTTAATAGAGAGACCTATGTAAATATTCCTTTTGCTCTCCTGTAAATATTGCTTGGAATGTATAAACATTTCTTAACTGTGCAAGGTTTGAGATGATGCTCGTAGCTGGTTTTATTGTAAAACCTTATGTGCAAAGCAATCAGCATATATACAGTAAGTGTACTTTTGATGCATCAAGTGGTTTGATTTAATTACCTAACGTCGTTACAGTGGAAAGTGTCAAATCATGAAGTATCTCCGTTAAGTATTACATCGTTTGGTTTTTGTTGCGTTCACAGAAACTGGTTGCATCAAACCAGTGTGTAGTGGGATGCCTTTAGTCTATATATACAAAGCAAGCCATATACCTGTTGAACTACGAATTTCCGTTCCCATGCATGTATTGACAGCGAGTTCTTTTCCGCAACGCATGGTTACATGACTGGTTCTCAACCTGCTTAAACCTCGTGACACCGTTGTGGTGCTGCACCAGTCTGTAACCTTTGACGCATTTCCTCTCTAGTATTCACGAATATTTTTGAATGTGTGAAAACAGTGAATGTTTAATGTGAGAACGTCAAACCATTTTTTTCTGGCGGTTTGACCTTTGCCTGCAACGCATTTTGCTTCAATAAAACGCATAACCGCATTGTACATATTACATTTTATACCCAGAGCAAAAGACTTTTACTTACTGTATTACACTGTTCCCTTTACACCGAAGTAGCTTCGTCCTTGTGAAGTTCGCAGCCTCCAACTCCCTCATGCATTTTACAAATCGATGTACTTTGAAGTCATCGCAGGACTACATTATAATAATCATGATGACGTCATTCATGCGTGTGTCTTATAAGCTTGTGTTTCATCAAAGTAAGTGCAAGAGCGCCATCATGCGTTTGCTCTTTACTGCCACCATGTATGTATCCTCGTCTTTTTTCATGTATTTGCGTATTCCTTGTTGTTACTGCGATGCATGTTTAAAGTCTAGCGCCTTGCGTGTGGGAGTGAAGACGTCATAGAATACAATATTCTCGTGGAATGTGATCGAAAAACATGTTGATGCGTTTCTCGTTGACCTGCGACAGTTCTTTTCTGTTCCAGTTGGTTCTGGGGGCCTCACATCACCCTCAGTGACTGCCTCGCCGCGTTCTTCTCATCTGACGAACTGAAGGGAGACAACATGTACAGCTGTGAAAAATGCAAGAAGTAACTGTTCCATTCGCACAGCTTGAGTCTTTAACTGCTCGATAAGTATCACAAATGCAGTCAGAAAGCTCCTTGTATTTTCTGCACAGACTCAGAAACGGAGTGAAGTTCTGCTGGTTGTTGAAGCTTCCTGAAGTTTTGTGCATCCACCTCAAAAGGTTTCGTCATGAGTACTTGACGTCATACTCAACCAAAATATCATCAGTAGTGACGTTTCCGCTTCAGGTTTGTTGAGGCCATCAAAAGTCCCTGGCCTTGCTCTGACCACAGCTTTCACGTCGTTTTCAATATTCAGGGCCTGGACCTGGGCAAGTTCATGGCCAAGGATTGTGTGTCGTCACATTCGACCTATGACCTCTCGTCAGTCATCGTCCACCATGGGGCTGCATCAGGTAGGCTCATGTGGGAAATATAACACAGCGAAATCGTTATGAAGCAAGTTATTGTCGTTTTGTTAATGACTTTGTGATTCTACGTTGTAAGTTGTTCTTTGCTTCTAAGGATTGAAATGCTGTTTTGTTCGGCATTGTGCATCCACTGCTTGAGTCGCCACTCGACGTGGGTTCTTATATTAAAAATGAGAAAGAGGTTCAAAACTGACATGAAAGTTACTACCTTGGCCTTTACACTTCCAATGCATGTATCTTTTCTAACAACGAATGTCTATACGTGTTTTCATCAGATAGGCGGGGGGGGAAGGGTAACTGCTCCTTGCTTTGTTCTGTCATTGTTACATCCGGATGTCTCGAGTTGTCTGGACCCTGTTCCTGCTGAGATGAAAGGCGCGCCCTCAGCGTGACACAGCCACTCACTGCTGTTTAAGTTCCTGCGTGCAGATCTTGCATAAGCTGCGCTGTATATTATTCAGAACGCAAAGATCTCCAGCTCCTCGCCTTCCAATGACTGGAATCATTCTCACTCGAACTGCACATATGCATTGTTCAGAGAGGAAGTTAAAATGAAGTGATAATAATTGAGGAGGTGGGGGGACCCGTCGTCTGCGGTGGAGCGAGTGTCTGACGAAACTTTAAACATGTGTTTCTGCAACGAAACTGTTCCACACCGAAAGCAAACAGTGACGTGGGTACGAGGCTCAGGCCCAATGTGCCGCAGCATTTGACCCTTATACTTGACATCATCCAACTCTGGGCCATAACCTGCAAATAACCGGGATAGTCTGACTTTGTTGGATTAATCAAATGATGCTAACCATTTACCAATGATGGAGCAAAGGTTGGCAGTATGTTTGGGACTTGTTGAAACCATCAAACTTTCTGTAAGCTGAATGTTAAAAGTTATTTTGTTTCACCAGGCGGCCATTACACCTCGTATTGCAAACACCCAGTCAATGGTAAGTGGTATGAATTCGATGATCAATACGTGACTCCAGTCGATAAAGAGACAGTCGCAGCAGCTGAAGCTTATGTGCTTTTTTACAGGTTAGTTCTTTCGTTTCGAGACGTGATTGCGGAAATATGTTCAAGTATCGCCCAAGTTGTTGAGCCTTGCTGTAGAGTTAGATGTAGGAAAGCTACTTACCATAGAACAGCAACAAATGTTCATTCTATGGAGAGTTATTACTTACCAATGTGTGCTGAAATTAAATAGAAAAATTTCTGGAACCGCTGATTACATTTATGAATGCATGGAAAACACAATCCTCCCAGTTAGCAGGGCCAGAACAGAGATGGCTGTCAACCACTGTGCTTGATTAAGGCCTTTGGCGCGGCGTGAATCCTTTGCCATTATTCAGCAGTTTTGGATAAAATTTTTGGGTTGTTTATTCAACTCAAAAAGTACATGATCGATTTGCCTCAAATTTTCAGGTAAGATGCATTTACGCTAGACGAACATTCGCCTATAATTTGATTGCAAAATACCAAGCACAAAAACAGTATTGCGTCGTATGCAACAACTTACGTTGCCAGGCACGCGCATCAACAGCACGGTGGACAAGGATCAGGTTGCTCGAATAAAAAAAGCAATATCTCGGCAAGTTCTTGAAGGATTGATCTAAATTTTCTGGGAGCATAGGTATTCGGGCAAGCAGCTACGTAAAAATAAACTTCATCAAACCTCAAAGCAGCCTTCGAAGAAATTAGATTCGTTGATTTGAGCGCATCATCCATGGTCTTCATTTGTTGGTGCTTTTATTGCCTTATTTGTGTTTGATAATACCCTTAGTTGTCAGAGCTTGTCGACGTGATACCGTAGGGTGGCAGTGCATAAAAATAATGGGTAGTTTCAACCAAAATCTCATCAGAGCATGAATAGTCGAACACTGCAGCATGATTGGTAGCAGCCTGGCAGGAATGTTGCACTTGTTTCAGCAAAACTGATGCTGAGTCGAAAGAGTTTCGAGAAACCGCCCTTTCTCTCGACCGCGAGAAACAGTCTCCTATCCTGATGAAGTTCTACATCGCGGTAGAGTGGGTCCTCCACTTCCTCACTTTCACCGAACCCGGCCCGATCAATAACTTCCACTTCCTGTGTCCGCATGAAAGTGAGTTTGTCCTTTCTTTCATTTCAAAATGTGCTCGGGTAGCAGTTCCGACAATCCCAAGTGTTTTCTGGGAGTCTATTGTTCGCATGAATCGCGCGATTGCTTCTTTCAAAAGAATATTTTTTGCTGAGCTAGGTACATTATAAAAGATCATGTCAAAAGCAAATATTTTTGTCAATTTTTAATAACTCATGAGTCTTTAGAGCTCTTCACTGGCTTTGTAGCGTATCTGGAGCCAAAATTATGACCCAAAACCAAAAAATACTACAAATTTCAACACCCACAACGCTAACCTGGGGTGCGTTACACTCATATGGTCGTAACTCGTCAGCAGCTTGAGCTAGAGAGCTGTTCAAGCCCTCTATAGATCGTGAAAATCTTGTAGTTAAGTGTGGGATGTCGTTTTTTTTGTTGATGCTTTCATAACCACAGGATGTTTTGACATTTGTTTACATTGGGATGACGTCAACATCCTGTGCGAGTTCAACAATAGAACCGATTTTGTGGCTCAAAGTTTTATTGGATTTAATTAGATTCTAAGCTATAGTACGAGTCTTTAGAGGGTTTGGTTGACTTCGTAGAGTTTCTAGTTGGCAAGTTATCGCAAAAATGACGGAATATTAATTAGGGAAATCCTCTAGGAATTCCTAAAATATTTGGAATTTTTTGGCGTAACTTTTGAACCAGATATGCTAGAAAGTCCACCAAGGGCTCCAAAGACGCGGATCTCAGCGTAGTTTCCAAAAATATATTGAGCCTAAAAATGGCTCATTGGGTTGGCGCCCAGGGCCTGGTAAAGTTGGCCAAAAACGCGAAAACATCCCCCCATTATGACGTTACCCCCAGAGAACCCCAAACACAAAATGAAAAAAATTTTTTTTTTCAATCTCAACTAGAAGACTTGCTAAATCTGTAGAGGGTTTGAATAGCTCTCTAGCTCAATCCGCTGGCGAGTGACAGCGTTGTGATGCTTGCAAAAAAGTGGCGCACGCGGAACTTAGGGATTATAACTATTCTACTCTCTTCCAGTGGTGGAAAGGCAGCGGTCACTTCTAAGTCTGTTTACATGATCCATTTGACTCTGGTTTTATCGATTAAATTTTTTTGCTGAATCATGATTAAAATTGTTTTTTTATTTGCTAAGCCATGATTATTTTTATGTTTTTTTTTCTTAATTTTGCGACTTTCTGGCAGCCAGGCTGGCGAGGTATGCCAGTACGTGCAAACCACATTTGATTGGAATTTTCATTCTGCTCATAATGCTATCAATCTGGGAATATCGTTTGTAAATCTAATCCTATTTTCAGACAGGCTAGATTCCAACTCTGACAGTTCTTAATTTTTTTGTAGAATTCGCTTTTTTATGTTAAAAGTAATCATGAGTTTATTTTTTCGAATTAAAAAATGTTAATATTTGGGAAAAATGTAGATATTATTAAACTACTGGCCATTTTCAATGAGTGAGACGAGGTTCTGCATCAGTTGCGACTTTTTTTATCTGTGTCGCTTCATGTTCAGATGTTCAGCCAAAAATGATGGAAGACATCACAGACCGGGTTTGTTGCGTCACAGAGCAAGTTTGGCGTGCCTTGCACAAGCGATTTGGAGGGGGGCCGGCTGTCACCCATCTGCAGCCATGCGGAACGTGCATTCAAAAGGCAAAACTTTTAGAAGAAAGGAGATCAGCGGAGCGTGAAAAATACGTGGAAGTGAGTCGATTATTACAGTATCTATCGTGTGTGACGTCACTGTGCTTGAATCATACATGAAGCGATTACATCACAACGTAATCGATTATCTTCACAATCGTGATTACATCTGCGATGAAACATCTTCAGAATAAAAGCAAAACCCATTTGCAAGGTTTGATGGAAGTATATGTGTGATGGCATTCCACGATCGTCTGCGAACCAACATAGCGTTGTGTTGATCTTCCAATTTAAAATGAAATGAACAGTGCCGCCAACACAGCCACGCATCTGTCTGTTGGAGCAATGCCAGTTGCCATGGAAACTCACTGGTTCCGTTAAGTTTTGCTTACAATATATGGTCAGGGTTCCCACGCGATATTGTTGAAAAAGTATTGAATTTCAAAACTGGTTTTCAAGACCTTGAAAGAGTGTAGGGACTGAGGTTGTAGGTTATTGTAGAGGTCCCTACTGGTTGAAGGTCAACCTAGTTGTTGCAGGAGCACAGGTCGGTCTCCCAACTAAGCAACCTGACGTCTTGAAGTTGCCAAGCCAAA
>JGI24158J21664_10012780_pt1 | contig 11107 bp, 7 predicted proteins | sample Ectturendosymbi3_FD_21664 | JGI IMG/M metagenome (IMG submission 21664)
GTCCCTAGAATCAGAGAAAATTATCATCGGGTCCCTAAAATCAGATAAAATCGGGTCCCTACAGATCCAAACCGGGTTCCTAACATTTTCCTTAAAAAAAAACTGATTCAAGCAGTCAAATCTCAGTGAGGAAGACTTTCACACCAGCAATAGATTTAGCGTTTTTTCAATTAATAAACTTCTTTATTAAAAACATCTTGTCGCAACTTTCATTAGCTCAACTTCACATTCTTAGACGAGAACGCGCGGCTTCCAATACGATTGAGTCAATTGAAAAAGTTGCTTAAGCACACTAGACAGCACAATCGTAATGGCACCAACGAGAAGTTACAATAGAATTTGCTACGCACTTTAACTACGCCAAAAGTCTGCAAATAAAACATCAAAACAAGTGGAGAGTAGCCGCTTAAACTGTTCCACACGTGTCAGTAAAGGCATTTGCCTCCACAACGTCTGTCAGGCACTTGGATACTTCAGGTCTGTTAATTTATTTTTTGAACTTATCTTTTGTTTCATTAGGCAACGTGACGGCGTGGGCTTATCACCTGTACGAAAGCATCATCCTGAAACCTCACGACACCTTAAAGCTGTCAGTGCCCGCCTTGATATACACGCTACAAAACAACTTGCTGTACGCTGCTGTGTCCAACCTGCCTGCTGCCACGTTCCAGGTGAGCCAATTATATGGTTCGAAGGAATTTGTCTCAGGAAGAGTTATTCTCAACCTCTTTGCTTACGTGACCCGGATAACTTTTGGAAAAAATTGCGTGGCCCATACCTTGTTAGCATACGCCAGTGGTGGCCAACTGGTCTTCGACTGGGATCGACTAGAAAATTTCTTGATAACTCGCGATCGACCAGTCAGTAACAAAAGTCACAAGTACAAAATATCATAAAATGCAATGTTTTTTACTTTTATGTAATTTCTGAAATATTTATTGAAAAGTGTTCTTTTCAGGTATCTTGTCAATTCAATGTAAAATCAGGCGCGATCGACGTGTTGGCCACCCCTGCCATACGCTATGCTTTTGTACGCATAAATAAATACACTGTAAACAGGATTCGTACGTGGTATTGAAAGTATTGAATTTCAAAATCGTTTTCAGGACCTTGGAAAAGTATTGAATTTGGCCAAAATGTACATTACGTANATATTGAAAAGGTATGAAAATTTCAAATGGAAACGAAATCATAAGTATCTGAGCAGAATTTTACTGAAGGCAAAGGCTGAAGAGNATTTCTGGCACTTCTTTTTCTTAGTGATTCTGTTCAGCAGTACATCATTTATGCAGTGTTATGCAAGGTGTAAAATTGAGTTTCATGTTTAAGAATTTGTGAAAATGAAGAGAAGGAATGGTATTAAAGTTCTTAAATGTGGTTTTGAAAAGGTATTGAAAAAGTATGGAAAATGATTTTTTCAACTGTTTGGGAACCCTGAAAGTGGAGAATTTAATCCTGTATGCAATTCTGTGAGAGTCTTGCTACTGAACACAATGTGTTTCCACGCTGTTGTGATTAGATGTCTAGGTAACTGTATCCTAGCATATTTTTATCTTAACTCCGTGGCCCACTTAAAAACTGCGCTTTACAGGTTGAGAAACCACTGCTTTAGAGTCAGACTGCAATACCGCCCTGTAAGTGCCATTCAGCATAGTGGGCGAAGTGATGCCTAGACCCACAGTGCAGTTGTTTTAGAGTTGCTGGTTGGGGAACAATTGTTGATCTTGCTTGCCTTTTGCATCAAAAATGAAAGTTTTAAGTTTTAAGAGGATCGTGTGAACAGGCGCTGAATTTGCAATTCTTCCACGAGTGCAAAATCTGCGACGTCACAATTAAATGGACGTCATAAACCACTTAGGCAAGTGGTAAAACGTAGCTAAAGGGAGTGCTGTACTATTTTTTCTGCAAACATGCGTTGTCTCTTCACAATCGAAGAGTGGGAATCAGACCGCTGTGAAAAAGCGGCCGGAAACTTGATGAAAAAGCGAAAATGGTCGAGCGTGCGGGAAATGACGTCGAACACGAGCAGAGGTGGGCACTACTGGCAAGGATTGCGGGAATGCCGTACACGGCGCCCGGGTTATGTGAGCAATGGCAGCTCAAGGATACTACTTCTTTAGGAAAATCTGTTGCATTCGTTACGCCATTGTGACGCACTTGATAATGCAACACTGGATTCTTCTAATCGAGAAATATGTGTGCAATAGCTGTTCACCCGATGTACAAATCCACGCCTCGATTGCTTTATCGTCAACGATATGAAGGTTGACAAGCATAGTGAAGAGCGTGATGTTGACGTTTAGGCAACTCGTTTAAAGAGGAGATTGAAACGGATCGGATTTTCATAAATTGTTGCTGTATTGCCACAAGCCGGGTCAGCGGGTCACTGCATTTCTGAGCTGCAAGCGCCTGTGCTCTTTCAAACGAAAGCCTTGCGGCAACAAACTGCAACGTTGGCGGTTGCGCCCAAGGCACATCGAGGATGGTGCAAAATATCAAAAACTACTTCCGGTGATATCAGTCACAAAATATGCCTCGTGTTTTGCTTTAGAGGTGGCTGCGTTTGCCTGAGCCCACCCGGCCTTGACTTGCCGTGAAGTGGAACGAAATTGGGCGTGTGCAACGAAGAAAATATGTCGTTTTTCACAAATGTTTTAGCGATTTTCCAAGAAAGATTGGATTAATCAGCAAAAATCAAACACAAAATGATGACATTGTCCTGAACGTGTTTGTATATCCACTTCCCATCCAGGCTCTGCCCTATAGAAGGAAAGGCAGGTGGATGCCACTCGGCAACCATTGTGTATGTCAGGGGTGGGGAACCTATTTACTATCACGGGCCGAATGTTTTGTACATTATCGCTGGCGGGCCGCAAAATCAATTCATCTTACCTAAAATCCCACCTTTATCTAACTATGAGGAAAAATGACTTCTCTCGACTTGTTAAGTACCTGCTTATCATGGAACTTCGCTTTGACACGATGTTGTACTCTAATTTGGGCAACGAAAATTTTGGTGCGGGCCATATAAATTGTTCAGGGTTCCCACGCGGCATTGAAACTATTGAAAAAGTATTGAATTGTGAAAGCGGTTTTCAAGACCTTGAAAAAGTGTTGAATTTGGCCAAAATCTTCATAAAGTATTGAAAAAGTGTGGAAATTCTAAATTCAATCATTTGTTTATTCAAATTCTGTTCTTCAGCACTGATGACAGTTCTGCAGATGTTTTCTGCATTGTGTTCCATGAATAACATTTTCGAGAAATGAAGCTAAATGATGGTATTGAAGTCTTTTAATTTAGTATTGAAAAAGTATGGAAAATATTTTTTGAAAATGTGTGGGAACCCTGATTGTTTACGCGGGCTGCAGGTTCCCCACCCCTGGTGTATGTGTTTGAAAGAGAACTCAAGAAAAGTGATGCCATTTGAAAGTCAGAGCTGGTGATTTGGGAAGACATAGCCCCTAGATCTGCCACGTTTGGTCCACTTCGTGAGCGCATGTTCTGTTCGAGTGCTGTCGCACCGTAACAAGAATTCTGCCTTTTCCCGATAAATCTTGCATTAGTTTCGATTTCCTGCCTGAGTAGTGCATCTTTGCAACTAAAGAGTCATATTCGTCTCTCACTGATATCGCGCACAATGTTAACTGTCGTTTATCGGGCAGGAAATCCAGCTAACCAAACCCTCTGTGAAGTTTTTTCTGCCTTTTGAAATTTTCTCAGCCCAGCTTGGTGTGACTGTACCTACGATTTACTTCCCATTTGTCCGTAACAGTCGAAATGTCCGACATTCTGGCTTCTACTGTACGTGGATGCGTTCCTAACGAACCCCAGTGTATTGTCAGTTGTTGAAAGGCCCAATACATCACGAATGCAGATTTTGTGTGACAAAACGTGATGGGCTGGCAATTACCCACCAGTGAATCAGTGAATGACTTCGGATCGGGTAACTTCGGAGGGGAATTACAGTGTTAGGCTGTATAGCAAACAACAGAAAAACGCTTTCATCGCACGTTCAGAACATCAACTTTCGCATGCGCAGACGTGAGCTTAAGTAGTTGACCATGAGATGACTGAGTTGCGCGCAGTAAATTCACGCTCGGGTCAAAATCGTCGGCGGATCCCTGCAAACCGCATTACAAAGTAAAAGCAAACAGCGTTTTGGACGAATATTGAGCCGCTCTGTAAGTCTGTCGTACGAAATTGCCACTTAAATTAAGTTGGTAATTTCGGTTGCAATTTTGGGACCTCGAGTAGTGGGCACGTTCGTTGGTTCGGGCAGTGCGTGCCTTCGTCTCATGATGATGTCATGTACGGCAAGTTCTTAAAATGAAATCGTCTTTTTTTGTGGGGAAGGGGGCAACTGCGAATCCGTAAGAGCTTCAGGCGCAAGTGTACCTTCCGAGTCGAGAAACTCGCAAAAGTGTTTGAAGGTTGTGCAGTTTTCGTGTCATCATGCAGACTCGCTGACCTATTCCAATCTCCAAAGAATCGCCGACCAATATTTGCCAAAAACAACGTACATTTTGTCGTCAGGTGACTTACCAGTTGAAAATCCTGACAACAGCCATGTTTTCGGTGGGCCTACTGGGAAAATCACTTTCAAGGTTGCAGTGGGTCTCCATGCTGGTGCTGTTCACGGGGATCGCCATCGTGCAGGTATGTACTTCGCTTGTTGCTTGCGTTACTGAGGCTTAAATTTAAAAAATGCTTGTAACTTGCGCGCTCCCACGAACAAGTCCAGCAACAACGAAAACGAGTTGTCATATAAACAGTGTTTGGCACCGACTGCAAAGTCGAAAACACAATGCAAACATAGTTTTTGGGTACAGAATGAATTTTTGCAATGCACTGATGATGATAACAGGAATTATCGAAACGTTTGCAGGAATAAATTTTTTTGTGAATTTCTTTTTCTAGCCAACTGCAACGGTGCGTCGATTATCACTGTGGCGTGCCTTAGTTGTCATCGTTAGTGTTTTTTTGGTTCTTAACCGGAGGGCGCGCGAGGCCTTACGTGCTGCACAACATGGAATGTTTGATCAATAAATCTACCAAAAAATACATTTGCTTTTACAACTTATTGAATGTTACGGAGGTTTGAAACAATGGGCGATTGTTTGAGGGAGGCGTGGTAGAAAAAAGCTTAAGAACCACTGTTTTAGGTTATAGAGTATTTTGGGGGACCAAAACGTTCCATCAAATGTTTCCAAAGGTCCCTCAAAATACAGTAGAAAGTTGCTTTGCTACCACCATCAAAACAGGCTGAAAACTTGCTTTACGACCATTTCGGTATTCAGATAATATATTTGCCTCCTCTCAAAATGTCTTTGCGGTGAACAAGGTCAAACCTTAAAAAAAACTGGTCATCGTAAATCGGAACTTTTTGCAATCCAGCTGCTTCATCCGTAGTACAGCAGCAATTGTGGTGGATTTGCTTTTATTATTCTTTTGTTCTGTCATTCAGGTCCAAGTCCAGGCCGGCGGCCAAAAGACTGTAACAGACGTGGAACAGAACGCCCTGAAAGGGCTGATCGCAGTCATCATTTCTTGCATCTCGTCCGGCTTTGCCGGCGTTTACTTCGAGAAGATTCTCAAAGGTTCCAAGGGGTCCGTGTGGCTCCGAAACGTCCAGCTGGCGTTTTTCAGCGCCGTTTTGGGGGTGTTCGGCGTCTGGAGCAAGGACGGCGTTGCTGTGGCCGAGAAAGGCGTTTTTTACGGCTTTTCTCCCCTCGTCTGGTTTATAATCGCTATTCAAGCTTTTGGCGGACTCCTGGTGGCGGTTGTTATTAAGTTCGCGGACAACATTTTAAAGGGCTTCGCCACCTCGATTTCCATCATAGTCTCGACCATTGTTGCAGTGTTTCTTTTCAACTTCAGCCTGACGCTGATGTTTGTGGTGGGTACGACGATGGTGTTGGCGGCGGTGTATATGTACAGCTTGCCGAAGCCTGAACCGTCCCTTCCGGCTAGCAAATGAGCGACGTCGATCGTTAGAAGCGTGTTCCTGCTGTAGTTTCTCCGTTTGTTGCAGAACCGCTGCGTGCACTTCTCATTTAACCATGTATCGCGTAGCGGCTTGCAGCTAGTTAGAACACATAGCCATACGCCTCGAGCCATTTTAAAACACGCAGCAATATTTGCACCAGGGCTGCGCAGCCGGAACTTAAATTCAAGGCTCCGGCTCTAGACATCTAAATTTTTTGGCTGCGACGTCGGCAACGCTGTGGTCCGGAGCTCACGAACGATGTTACTTGACCGTTTCTTTGCACTTATATTTTGCAATTCCCGCAAAAAAACAGGCGAGATGCAGTTTTGCGGAAGCTGTGCAGTGCAACCAAAGGCTCCAGCGTAAGGAACCGTCGAGACTTGTTTTGACACGATGTTGTCACGCAAGTCCCAAGATTTCAACTTTCGGTTGGCTTGCGTGCGGTAATACCCGATATACACATATTTATACGACGCAGTCTGCTGGTCATAGTTAAAATGACGTTATGTGCACCACGTGGGTCGATTTCTGGTCGCGCTTCATTGCGCAGTGCGCCGCAGAAACCAGCCGGCTGTCCAGCGTAAACACGTTCTGCGCTTGTTTTTTTTATGACCTGTTTGTAACTGCATTGGTGTTTACTGTATACCCGCGCATTTCGCAAAGGCACCAGTTGTCGATTGTTTGATGCTCTAGTTTTTGTAGTGTGCTGAACCATCCACGACGCTTCGATTTTTAGTCGGACGGTGCAACTGGGCTAATACTGTATAATAGTCAGTGATGTAGAGCCGGCGATTGCATTAGTTCTCCAGTTTTTCGATTTTTGTCTCAATGTTCAGCGCGCTTTTGACATTCTGTGGTTTTTGTGTCGCAACGGAATTACGGGGTGTTACGACCAAGTTTTTGAGGGGGCGTTAAAAAGAAACCACACACACAGGAGGGAGGGGTTTAAAGTCCGGGCATTTAACAAAGAAGCTTACCACAAATGCTGCGCTTTACTCGCGACTGGTAGCGGCAGTGAGCACACGCATTTTACGGCTTCGCGGCCGCCTTTTAAAGAAACAGTTTTGTTGTCCCACCGATTCGTCCAGTACCTTTCAGCGTTGTTGTCGCTTGCCCATGTTGGGGCAAAGCATGATGCAAAAGGTGATACTAGTGCGGGGTAGGTTGCCCCTATCCCACTCCCGGTGTCAAGCGAAATTTCTGTCTGGCAAAACATCGTATACTTCGCGCTGCGCTATCTGCGCATGCGCGAAGTGATATTCCAGGTTAGCGTGGTCCAACTGCAGACCCTCTGACTCGGAACACAGAAATTTTTAAGGCCCGGGAACCTTCTCAGTATTGATTGTTGTGTTGTTATAGATGATTTTAATTAGAACAAACACAACACCTTTTTATAAAAATGTACAATATAACGGCGTTGAGCTTCCGGAAATTAGTCAGCATAGATACCCCAGCTGAAAGATGTCGCATTAAAAATGCTCTCGATGTTTGGAAGCACATTCATCTGAGAGCTGCATACCATGAAGCAACCTAAACCTGTCTAACTAAACGATAGTGTCAGAAGCGTCGACTACAGGCATCCCGCTGACAGATTTGTAATAAATTGCTATTGTGCAATAATTTCAATAAAGCACTGACTGTTCTTCCCTTTTTAATTTTAAATCTTGTGAATCTGTTGTTTCATAAACATTTTGTTGGAAGTGGTCCGAGGTTGTCACGTTTTTGAAAAATGGCCCGCACGACAAAGGTAGTTGGCCAACGCTGTTACATGAGATATGACAGTTGCTGAGAATTGAAGATTAGTGCGTAGTGCAGGGGTTAGGATTAGGGTTTTCTGTAAGATTGAGTCAAATACTTTTCAACGGTTCCTTACTTTCAAATTGTCGCTTATTTGTGGACTAGCCGACGTCTCAGCAAACACTTTTGCTTTCGCAACAGACATCAAAATATCAATCGCAAAGTTCATTCCCTTTGAGAAGCGAAATACATGAATAGGTCAGGAAATTCGCTCAACACCGAAATCTGTGTCGAAGCAGTCGCCTGCACCGTGATCAACCCAACCGCTTGAAATACGTTTTTTCTGCCAAGCGCGTTCGTTGTATAGTAGGTGCATGCTAGCGCCAAGCATATTATACTTATATTGCAGTGTGGCGCGCTCTTTTTTCGTTTTGCGAGTAAAGCGGTGTGTGCGTAGAAATGATGCGACTGTTTTTTTGGTGCATATAGAAACTGTGGAGCTCGTCTTGTCACGCGCAGTTTCAAGTGGGAGGAGGAGGACATCCTGCAGCGGAATTTACGGTTAATTTCCAACAGTTGTGACGTAAGTGCCGCCCGCGATTGCTCTTGCGCGCAGTTTGAAAGAACTGCCAGACTGGCACGGCATGTTAGCAAAGTCTTTCACACCGATTGGTAAAAAAATACTGGTTTTATTCGCTTTTCTTCACTGCCGTCACAGTGATGACGCATGCGCATGCCACGAAGCTCCGAAGAAAAGTCACGTGGCCGCTGCTTGCTTGACCAGGTCGGCCATCGCGTCGCAGACCTTCTTGTGCTTCGGCCAGTGTTGCACCTGGCACTCTCTGAAAAAAAACGAAAAAGTGTTTCGGAAACACACGAAGATGGAGGCCGCCGATTGCGAGGTTTGACATCGGAGGTGGCCACGGTTCCGGAGTCGACTCCGGCAGGATTCTGCGTTTTTCTTTCGGATCCGGAGTCAAAATTTTGTGAAAAACCGGACGCGGACTCACTTTTCAACTTCGGCAGAAGCAGGAGTCCGGTGTAGTCATTTCTTAAGTAAGAACATAATGAGTTTCGGTCGGATCGTAGATGTTAGCCGGGGTCTGGACAGGTGTCGGATTCTTAAATTTGAAAAATTGCCGGATCAGGATTCAAAAAATTTGGAACAGGAGCGGAGTCTGAAAAAGCGACTCCGGGCACCTCTGTTTTACATGCACCATCACAAAACAGATGCAGCCCAATTGAAGTTTGAATTGAGCACAGAACCGTCGCCAGGAAGTCTTCAATAGAGGTGCTTGACTATCTGAAATTTGATAAAATCTCCACTGATCTATAGTGTTTGATACCTCAATTTATGGGGGCTAAGCCCCCAATGGCGACGGGACTGCTTGAGTATCGACTTCTTTTATGCGCAGTTTAGAGTCTGCGCAGGAATAACGGAACATGGCAAGAAACGATACTTGTACCAGTTTTCTGAATATTCCGTCCCCGAGATAAGATAACTGTAGTCACTCGGGCATCACGTGATCACTACAGTTATCTTAACTCACTGACCGAATGCGCTAGAGAGACAGTGAAGGAGAGACATCTTTGGCTGCGATTTTTCATATACAGTGCATCCTCGATTATCCGGCCATATTGCGCAACCTTTTTCCAAAATCTTGGCCGGATAAGAAAAGTGTCTATCGTAGGGTGCCCACCGTCCACCACACTTAAACTCTTACAAAATAAGAATCGTTTCTTACAAAATAAGAAACGAGATTCTTGACAACATTGTTTGTTGGCTTTCTAGTTTTTTTCCACTGTAAATCGTGTAGATTTTAGACTAAATAATTGAATGTACCTCCATGTTGAACCCGGCTGGTTAAGCGAGGATGCACTGTACCGCGTATGTACTTTGGCATGCGATATTTTCGGGCACAGGCATTTGCGACGTCACGCGGTCACACCCGCAACACGCCACTGTTGCGTCACGCGGAAGATTTACTTTGCAGCAAGATGATCGTGTAGCCATGCGCGTGCCGAGCCTAGATGGCGCCCGGTGCAAGTAACAAGTTTGGCGAAACAATGTTTCCACTTAAGGTCTTTTGGGAGTAGTAAACGTACTGTAATGAAAGAGTGTTTGCGCTACTGTTGGAACTTTTCCGTGTCCAGGGCATTTTTTCACCCCCTAGGTACGCCCCCTGCATGTAGCTGCCGCAGGTTTAGTAACCATTAGATGGGCGAAATCATCACGTGACATCTTTTAACCTTAGCGTTGCTTGAAAACCGACAAGCCCTTCTCGCTGCAGCTTTGACGAACAGCCGAAGATCAAAAAGCACAGATCTTGTTGAACCTGATTCACGACGGATTATCTGGGCAAGACCATTTGTATACCACATCGCGAACGGATGAATCTTCCCCACGGCGTTTTCATTTCGCGACCAAACGGCTACTTAGGTGTGGATCTAGAAGCTGCTTACCTTCTGCAATACCATTCCTGTCTGCAACGCGAGCACCGCTTGGACGCCTCGTTCCCGCACACGCAACACTTGGGCACGTCGGCCAGGAGGGAGTCCATGACATCAAAGTTGTACGTGTCCGCCAACCTGGTGAATACGCTCTAAAGTTAACGTCGCCGGTTAAAACATACGTGACAAGGAAACCGCTCAACAGCAGCGCAGCCGGCCCAAACATTTTGGAGGGGCAAACTGTTTGATTTTAGGCGAGTAACACTATTTTGTTTGGGATTCCGCCTCTTAAAGCAAAAATGACTATATTTTCTAGAAATTTGAGGGGGGCATGGCCCTCTAGGTCCTCCGTGACCACGCCTATGCCGTTCAACCATGTCGCTTCATTTTGCTCGCCGAGAACGACAATTTACGCGAACGAACACTTCGACCATCTCGCACTGACCGATGTTACCTTTGAGCTTGTTGCTGTATTTCTTCTTGGCTCGGGTTAAAGTAGTGCTTCATTTGATGCTTGGCAATGGCCTTCCACTTGCCTTCGTTTTCCGCCACTAGCTTCTCGCGGATTTCCGGAATCTGCTCCAGCACAAGATCCGGCCTGGAAACATCCGCAGATGACATTGAGTTTCAAAACATTTTACTTGGCGCATTTCTTGGCCAACAACCATGGCAACCGCCCCCTGGACAACAGGGTGAAAGGTCAGACGGAACGATAAGTTCTCCATCGTGAACTCATTGTTGCACAAAGATTTAATCTCGGCTATATCAATAAAGTAGCACAAGGGCCGCAGCCAGCTGATATTTTCGGGGAGAGGCGACCAAATGATTGTTACTTGTTGTTTTTCTTTACAACTAAGGGTTTTTGGCGCTTTCAAAATGTTTTTAAAAAAATTCGGGAGGAAATAAATTGCCCGATTGACCCCCCCCCCCCC
>JGI24158J21664_10012781_pt1 | contig 11106 bp, 4 predicted proteins | sample Ectturendosymbi3_FD_21664 | JGI IMG/M metagenome (IMG submission 21664)
TGCTGTATTTGCAGATAAGAAACAACCAAAGCAGGTAAGAAAAATGCCAGAAATTCGAAAAAATTGCAACTTCGTAGTCGCGACAATATTTTTTGAAAATGTGTAGAAAAATATCGGCATAATCCACAAATTTTTTATTCTTGAGTCTCGGATTTTTCGATGAGTTGTCAGTCTCGAAGGTTTGACCAGGTCTCAGACTCGATATTTAGGTCTCGACTACATCACTGATGTTAGGTTCTTACATCATTGTCTCCTCACTTCCTCCTTCAACCAACCTTATCTCTCCACATGTAGTTTTGTGACCTGCAAGTTTCTGCAAAGCAGATTGCCCAGAATTTGCAGCTTCTTGTTGCAGATGTCCTGGATTTCAATTCCAAAGATGGTTTTGCATTTGTTTGGAAATTATGTCTTCGCCTTTTTTGATAAAAGCTTCAGCTACTGTACACTGGATTTGAAGTCGGGAAAATTATTTTGCTTTGTATTCAGAATACCAAAAAAGTCACAATCTTATTTATACAAAAGCTATCAAATCATGACAACCAAATCAACAAGACGAAAATATGAACTATAGTAATATTGCATTCATCTTAGCCCAATTCTGGAATACGATATGCTTCAATTTCTGACTCTTCCAATGTTTCTTTTTGAATCACTGTTGCAAACATTCTAACTGCGAAATGCCATGTCACAAGTGTCTTCTTTAGAATCAGATGAATCGCTGTAAAGTCGTTTCTTGAAGGAATAATATAGTATGGATCCCCATTATTGTCGTACTACTTACTGTTATCACTTTCATATTCTGGAAACCTTACTTTCCAGTCATTTTCGTGCCATAAAACGATCTTGGTTTCATTTAGTACGAAGTTATGTCTTTTTGCACAAATATCTCGACATAATCAAACAACAATAACGGCAAAAAAGAAAAAAAACTGCAATACCCAGACTTGCGGAATAGTATTGTTTATCCACAATTTTATGCCTAAATGACCACTGTGCCGAATTCGTCCCAGCCACAAAAATCTGCCTAAAAACTCACAAAGCAAGGATGCTAAACTCAAAACGTCAGGTTCCTATTCTACAGGACTGACTCTATATTCCTGATTTTTTCTGTCGTTCAGAACTGAAAACTTTTCCCAAAAATGTTCATCAAATTCTCTAGTGGATGTCTGCTGCTAAGAACCAACAGTCAACAGAATTCAAGATGGCAGATGTAAAACCTGTAATTACTAAAAGGCGATAAAGTGCTTGAAAAGAAAGTTAGTGCGACTCCGGCCGAATTTGGGACACCAGTCGTTGAGCGATAAAAATAACCGTGTGCAGAACAAAAGAACAAAACGTTGGATGGGACGAATTCGGGACATATGACGTTAAAGGGCTAAAGATGTATTTTTTACAAAAAAACTTTTTCAACGCACTGTTTTTTTGTAAAAAAGTTCTTAATTCACAGATCTATATGACAACAGTTATTTTACCTTCTGACCATTTTTTAAATCTTTGCGTCAACTGTAATACTTTTGACAGAGCATGTTGTTAACAGGGTTGTGGAATTGTAGACTTGTGGGTCGAGTTGGAGTCAGATTTTTTTCTCCAACTCCGGATGTCCACTTGGATCATTTTAAAAATTCCACTCCTAAATTGGGAATTTCTGTTGAAATGCTGCAATTTCTTTTGAAACTTTGTTGAAACAGATTTCTTACAGTGCAAAATGATTTCCATTGATTTTAGCAGCCAAACTTCATTCTCTTTATGTTAAGGAGTCAGAGTCAGAAATTTTGCAAAGGTTGGAGTCGGAAATTTTGCAAAGGTTGGAGTCAGAAATTTTGGAAAGTTGGAGTCGGAAATTTGCAAAATTTGGGGTTGGATATTTTACTTCCGACTCTGCAACCCTGGTTGTTAATGTCATTACATCTTCATAAACATTTTTAAGTCTGCGCAACTCTTTTTTCGTGATTCATTTCAACTTTTGTCACAGCACAATTGTTGCATGCACCATCTTTGCATCATATTCACTCCACGCACTCAGCACCTCAACCCATGTTACTGACCAACAAGTAAACCTTGAGTTTGTTTATTTAAGGCAACTGTCACACCAAGCTTGAACGTCTGTTAAGTTCCATGCAGTTTTCTGTGCATTGCCTTACCTTAGTTTTGATTAGGATAGTTTTTTTAAGGTGTTTTAGGGACCCTATTCAGGTCCCTAGAATTGAAAATCAGGTCCCTAGAATCAAAGAAAATTGGGTCCCTAGAATCAGAGAAAGTCAGGTCCCTAGTATCAGAGAAATCAGGTCCATACCGGGTACCTAACATTATCCTGAAAAAAAACGGCAGCAGCAATGGCAGTGTGTTCAACAGCAGCAATGGCAGTGTGCCAACACATTTCAGTGTGCCAAACACAATGGTAGTGTGCCAACACATTAATGTTCAACAGCAGCAATGGTAGTGTGCCAACACATTTCACTGGCTATACTGATTTAAAGTGATAATGTTATAGCAGAACCCTACACACACGTTCTCATTATCTTGCCAATCCTGTGAATTGTGAGGTGACAAAATAGGAAAGTTTCACAAAATAATTAAGGGTTGCACCAACTGAAGAAGTTTTATGATGATGTAATGACTAACGACATTGATATGACATTTGGCGTCCAAAACATTTTAAGTGCATGTGAAGGTTTAGAGGACCAAAAACGATTTTTATGCAGATTTGTGATTTCAAATTTTTTGATATGAAAGTAGCATGCTGAAAAGTTTACATATTTTTAATAATAAAGCTGAAAGAGCTAAATTTGTCTTAGGTGGCAACTGTCCAGGTAGCATTTGTTAGGGTGGCAATTATATAGTTAGGAATCATTTTGGGTGGCAGTTTCTGGGGTGGCTGTTGTGCTGATACTGTAGCTATCAATAGAAAATGTCTACCATTGGCACCCAACAGCTAGGTGTCTAGTGAACAACATGAATGCAAGTAGCTTGACATCCTCTGCATTAAAAAAATCTTTTGAATTCNTATTATTCTCAACCAAANTGTTAAAAATAACTCTCTTTGGTTCAAACATGCGTTGTACTTCAGTGAGGTGGGTGCCATCATTACATTGTAACTGCTGGGCAGGCACACATCCAGGGGGTCTGTTTGGCTGTCATGACAAGCCCCTTTGTACCACAGGTACTCAGCATTAAAACCAACAAACAAATGCTGCAAGTCTCTAATGCTGGTGAGTTGGAACAGGCAACCATTTCCCTGCTAATGTTGCATAGTACTGCTATGAATCAACAACGTCCTTGCCTTATGTAAATAGCGCCTGTACAATGACATGAAACATACCACATTTTTGAACACTCTAAATTGATATTGTGTTGAACGCATGTGATTCAGAATATCCTACTCTGGCAGTGCCAGCTCCAATGAAAGCAAAGCTGTCAGAAAATCGTACACAGCTACACACATGCAGACCTATTTTGCAATATTTTGCTTGATGGCGAGAGGACACAGTCTCCAATCGTGATTGCTTTGTTTTGCAGTTTTGGCCTAAATCTTATCAGCTGTTTATACCTACTAGGTTATGACAAAATTACGTGTGTGTAGGCCTTCATCAGGGTCATGCCAAGTAACGTACGTGGGTTCGTTTCCATTGAAGCTATATTTTTATGAGGAATTTCTGATGTTAAAAGTTGTGACCGCTCAGAAATTGTGGTCACATTATCTCAACAAAATGCATGTCAAGTGTTGTATTTCAAACATAGCCTTTTTAGAATTGAGCAGTTGACAATGTTGTTTGCTGTGGAAGAAGTCTTATATTGATTTCGAGTAATTCACTTTTACATTATGATCTAAAATCATCAGAGCGGTTGCATCTCAATCATTCTTCTCCGCAGTAATTTTGCATGTATATTTATAACACCATCATCTTGATAGTGCTCCACAGATGCAGTTGTGCAGCTGGTTGTCGGCATTGATTTTATAAGTGAATCTATGTTTCGACGAACAGCTTTCATTGCTGTATGGCTGACATTGGCTGAATGTTTGACAGGCTAAGTATCTTTTCAGCACCATGTTTGCAGGAACAAACAGCGATTCTGATGTAATAAATGCGCTGTGACCGAAAGCAATTAACTGGAAATATTTCCTTGTGTGTTTTCACAATGAGATCAATACCACTGTCTACATAGTTAGTTGCACTGGGCCACTACCCAAGTTTGATAGGGTTTTAGGTAGAGCTTGATCAACAAGGCTTTTTTGAGCTAATACCAATGTTTTTATTTCCACTGCCGATGCCGATATTTTGTAATACTCAAACCACAGTTGAAAGACAATACGTCAATGCGATAAAGAAGCGTATAATATGGAATTCTTCAGCTAAGTACAGCCTGTGCACAAGTGACAGAAATCAACACGCATAGATGTAATTCAAAACTCCATTAAATAACATTTACGCGTGCTGACTTCTGTCACTTAGTTGAAGATATGGGTAGACAAGAATCACCTCGGTTAATAGAAAGGAAGGGACAGGTTGATACTGATGCTCAAGAAATTTTGAGCTTCCAAGTTTTGTATCATGGAATTCTGCACAAACCTGGGTCACTAAGATAATCAATCACCACAGCATGTGGGCTACCCTGATTTGTTTGCAGGCAGCCATTTGCTTACTGCACAAAAACCTGTGAGTGAATGTTATGTCATAGACCGGTTTATTGGGACGGTTGTGGAGTTCTCTGAATATTGCACACTACGTGATGCAGCCAGGGGGCTGTGTGTCATAAGGAAGAGGACAGAAAATTTGTGTTAGTTAAAACTTTGGCGTCTGGCCTGTTTCAAAGATTTTCGTGCCAAAACAACCAGATTGCACGTGGCTTTGCGCGAGCATAACTCCGGTGCCAAAAGCGGTAGAGAGCTGTTCAAAGGCTCAAAAGACACAGCAAGTCTTCTAGTGTGCACTCGAAAAGAAATTTTTTGGTTGGGGTGGCGGATTTTTTGTGCGTGACATCATATGTGGAGGACTTTTAGGGCACTTAGGGCACCTTGGCCCACTCACCTGACACTGGGCCCAAACCATTAGATGGTAGTATTCCGCCAAAGTTTTTATTGGAAACTAGACTACAATCCCAGTCTTTTGGTACTTTGGATGACTTGCTGATGTTTCGGTTTCAAAAGTTGTCTAAAGTAATAAAAATATTTGATTAATTAGATAATTAATTAATTTAGATCAAAACTTTTGAACCAGAAACGCTAGAAAGTCAATGCAAGGCTCAAAAGACTCAGACTCAAGCCTAGTTCCAATGAAAACTTCAGCGAAATACTTTGGCCTAGTGGTTGGGCCTAGGCCGAGTAACATGAGCCAAAATGGCCTGAAAACTACTTCACTTATGACGTCACTCACAAAAAATCTGCAACCCCAACCAAAAAATTTTTTTTCAAATGCAGAGTAGAAGACATGCTGAATCTCTTGAGGGTTTAAACAGCTCTCTAGTGTAATCAGTAAAGGAGCTATGGCATTGGTAAGGCAACCGAAAACTGTTTGTTTTAGGCTGATTTCCAGGTACGATATATTAGTAAACCAGGCATCAAGGTGTTAATCAGAGACAAAATAATAACTTATGTTTCCGAAAACTCTGTGCAGAAAACTAGCGACACACTGGGTTTTATGAGCAAATATTGCTGATATACTGTTTATACGCAGAATTATGCTGATATGATACTTTGGCAACATCGCAAAATTTATCGGTTGATTTCTAGTCGTAAGAGAAAATGTGATTTTATGCTGAAAAGTGATATCAAAAGCTGCCCTTCCATGACAGACCCCTTTTTTCCAGGCTATATGTGCCACTGCTGCTAGGTAAACGTTTGAGATGATTAAGCACAATAATTTAGATAGAGAGATTTTATAATCATCTGTCTCCTATGCAGTGAAGTAGTAGGGAAATGATTCAATTAAAATACCAATAGTGTAACTTTTCAAAGTTTCACTGGCAAAATAACAAAACTGATTTGCATCTTTTTAATAATTTTGTTATTTTTCTTGCAATTATACTAATCTCTTGTTTGTTGCAGGTGGTTGCTGTGGAGCAGATGGAAAGAAATACGTGATTGGTGGATGGGCATGGGCATGGTGTTGTGTAACTGAAGTCCAGAGGTCAGTGTCGATATATGAAAAAAATATAAGAGTAAAAGCATTTCTTGTGGCTTAGGTTTGACTAGCATTTCATCACTGATATTTGTATCAGACAAAATTTTTGTCTGAAGGCAAGCTTGCAAAAACTCATGAGATGTTATCTGTGCACACACTGGTTTGCTGCTCCATTAACATGATTGTGATACTAGCAGCTTTTAGGTTTGATTGACAATATTCAAAAAAATCTTGTGAAGATAGTAAAAAACAGATTGTCTGTGTTGTCTCACTCACCATGCTGTTTGAACAAGTAGGATTATTATTGCTCTACCAGGTTGTAATAACAATCTTGATGTAAACCAGTGCTTGTGGAGGTCAAACATATTAAAGCAAATTCGAACTGTTGTTGAAGTTTTTCCTCTTTTGTCTTGGTACTGACTCCTGATATGTAGAACTTTTTACATCAACTGTCTAAATTTCGGCAGTTTTGTTTGCCCTTATAATATGGTTAATGGTTAAGTGTCTGAGCATAAATAGGTGCAATTGATTACTTTCTTGTGAATGCAAATGAGTATTTTCATTTCACTGTGTGAATGTTTCAACTGTACACAAAGAAAATAGCAGGGATGGGCACACTTGTTCAATAGAAGAGTCATTTGTAGAAAACCAAAAACACCAGAGAGCTGAAAAATCAGTTTGTATTGTTGACATGTTTGCTGCTAGCGTATGAATATATCACACTTAAAAATTGGCCTAAATCAAGCATATTTCAGTTGTCTTACCAACTTCATAGCTCCTTAGCCCACTGCACTAGAGAGCTGTTCAAACCCTCAAAAGACTCAGAAAGGCTTTGAGTTGGCAGGTTTCACTGGTACACACAGTGTAACCGCAGCGCATAATTTCTGCAACACTTGCAACAAGAAGTTATGAGCACTTTGCTGAAGGGCCATTCCATTAAATCTTAACCTAAATTCAGGGATTTTGCAACCCATGTTCTTGAATTTTTTATATTCACAGATATGTTGTAAAGATTTTCGTTCTATGCTCAACAAAAAAAATTTTGGAAATTGGTCAAGCGGTTCACAAAATGTAGGCATTTTAAATTTTGTTTCCCACTAGGTGGCGATATGTGTTGCTGAAAATAAAAACAAAGTTTTCTCATTCCTGACATAACCAAGAACCATACAAACACTTGAATCTTATGTTTTTGATGGCAAGGATTTCAGAAATGTAGTTATTTTTGCTGTAAAACCTATAGTTTGCCTGGACTTCTTTTTTTTATAAGTCCGATAATAAAATAATCATAAAAATTGTTTGGGTCCAAGTATGAAATCAGTGTTTTAATTTTGCTTGAAAGCAACTTTTTCATTAACCCTTTGAGAGCCGGCGTACGATATATTCGTACCTAGATTTCGGCCTGAAAACAGCAGTTTTTGGTTGCCTTACCAACACCATAGCTCCTTCACCAATTGCGTTAGTGAGCTGTTCAACGGCTCAAACGAATTGGCCAGTCTTCTAGTCAGCACTTGAAAAAAATTTTTTTTGTTGGGGTTGCAGATTTTTTGTGAGTGATGCCATAAGTGAAGTAGTGAAGTGTGGCGAAATACTTAACAAGTAACTCTACCGCAAAGATATTACCTTCCGTGAATTCTGAAACAAAACATCCAATGCAAGCGATTATCTATACTTGAATAACAAACTGCCAGAAGCAAAATGCATACGTAAATGTGTTAATTTTATATGTTGGAATGCTTTTTATGTTCTGAATATATGGCTGCTGGCGCAGCAATGCAAAGTGAGCTTCCCACCTAAACCTAGATGAATGGACTGTAAACATTGCAATGCTCAATTGCTTCCTGATTGTGAATGCTTAACAAGTAACAACTGCTCTGACAGCGATCTACAATTTGCTTTACCAAAAGCACATTAGAACTCAGGTGCTAAAATGATAAAACATAGTGCAATAGAAATCTAGTCAAGAATTCCTTTAGAAATAAAAAATAAAACGTGTTTGGTACTTATTTTGGAGGAGTATAAGACATAAGAAATATGTATAACTCGGGTAATGGAAATATTACTCTGTGTTCTTATTGATTGGTATATATAAACCAAGTGGTTTCATTTCATTATGTAACGTTACAGTAGAAACTGTCAAATAATGAAGTATCTTCGTTAAATGTTACATTGTTTGGTTGTTCACAAAAATTGGTCACATCAAACCAGTGTATGAAGTAGTGAAATACTGTAGCCTGTAGACACGGAGTGGCGAATTTCCGTTCTCAGCATGCATTGACAGCAAGTTCTTTTCCGCAAAGCATGATTGTGCGACTGGTTCTCAACCTGCTTAAATCTTGTGACACCATTGCAGTGCTGTAGCGATCTACAGCTTTTGATGCATTTCGTCTCTAGCATATACGAATATTTTTGATTGTGTGAAAACAGTAAATGTTTCATTTGATAACCTTATACCGTTTTCTTCTGGTGGCTTGGCTTTGCCTGCAATACATTTTACTTCAATTGACCATATAACCACATTACCCATATTACATTTTATACCCAGAGCAAAAGACTTTTACTAACTATTATGCACGGTTCCCTTTACAAAATAAGCAGTTTTGCCCTTGGGAGGTCTGCAGCCTAGATGATCCTTGGTCCTTCGCAGCTTCCCACTCCCTCATGCATTTTATAAATCGATGTACTTGGAAGTCATCGCAGCACTACATTATAATAAGCATGATGACATCATTAATGCGTATATCTCAAAAGCTTGTGTTTCATCAAAGTAAATGTATTTGCGCCATCAAGCGTATACTCTCTATTACTGCCATGTATGTATCCTCCTTCATGTATTTGCATATTCCATGTTACTGTGATGCATGCTTAAATTCAAGTGCCTTGCTTGCGGGATTGAAGACGTTACTCAATACAATTTTTAGAATNTGCAGTTTTGGGGTCATTTTGTCTCATGTTGCCTGGCGTAGGGCCCAACCGCTAGGCCCAAGTGTTTCGCTGAAGTTTTTGTTGGAAACTAGGCTTGAGTCCGAGTCTTTTGAACCTTTGATCGACTTTCTAGCGTTTCTGGGTCAAAAGTTTTGATCTAAAATAAACAAATTAATTAATTATCTAATTAGCTAATTAGTCAAATATTTTTACTACTTTAGATCATAACTTTTGAACCTGAAGCCCCAGCAGGTCATCCAAAGTATCAAAAGACTTGGATTGTAGCGTAGTTTCCAATTAAAACTTCAGCGAAATACTAACATTTAAGAGTTGGCGCCCAGGGCCAGGTAAAATGGGCCTAGGTGGCCTAAAAGTCTTCCACTTACACATCACTCAAAAAAAATCCGCCACCCCAACCAAAAACTTTTTTTTCGAGTGCAGACTAGAAGACTTGCTGCATCTTTTGACACTTCGACCAGGTCCATAGCACTTACTGGACCGGAGAAATTCTCGCGCAAAGCCACGTGCATTTAGGTGTTTTTTTTTTCTGAAATTCCCAAAAGCAGCTGGAAGCCAAAGTGTTAAAAAAAAAACCCTTTCTGTGTGAATAAATATTGTCAATTGAAATTTGCTTTATATCCAAAATTTAAAAAGCCACTCAGTGTGTGTGCTATAAACTGGTTAAGATATGTTAGCACAGAGTTGCCAGGTTGGTCCTTTTGGGACCAAATTTCAGAAATTTGGTCCCAAATGATACTTGCTGGCTCCACAATTTTCATTTGGCCCTTTTCCAGGACACGCTTGGCCTCTTGCAAGAATCAGATTTGACCACCCTGAGTTTTATCTGACAAACCATATTTTTTTACTTTTTTGACTAATTGATTGCAGATTTTCACCAAATTCCTCAAGTTTGAAGGTTTTCAATTGCAAAATTGTGTTAGGATCCTAAGAGATTCTGAGTTAATATGAAAGTTTAGTAAGTTCATCCAAATGCCTGTTACATGCCAGGGTAGCAGTGAGAACTGTTACATTACCTAACTTACTATTATCTAGGTGGTGCAAGTGTCTGTTGGTTTTGTTCAGATTATTGTTGATCGCTTTAGCACTTATCGATGATGCTAAATTTATCTCAGTTTATAGCTATACATGGAAATTAAGTTGTTCTCTTACGATCTTTCATCATTTACTTCTTTTGCTGTTGAGCTACAATTGTGATTGAGGAACACTGCCATTCAATAAATTGCTAAGTATGGGTTCATGACTTTGTAAAGCTAATAAATTGGAAAAATGGTTGGCCCTTTTTTTGGCCCCTTATCTTAGACTTTCTCTTTTCTGTACTAGACTTGGCCCCTTGGCAAAAAGTAGATCTGGCAACCTGTGTTAGCATTAGGCCATTGCTTTGAAAAACTGCTTCAAAGTTTTGACATTAAAATGTTTCCAAATCCTACATCAGTAAACTAATAAGTGTGAATAGCCCACTTTTATTTAGTCCATAGTGGTAAGATGTGCTAGTTATAACAAATGGTACTACCATGTTGCCACCATCTATTTGCATTCAAGTGCGATAGATTGTTATCTCATAAGCACTAACAAGCGTGTCATTGCAAGCATCATGAAGGAAAACAATGACATTTTCTATGTAGCATGCCTTGTAGTTCAAATTGTGAGTTGAGCTAACTTTGTTGTAGCATTTGAAGAAGAGTGGAACTGTCTAGTTCATAGTGCAGATGATTGATTTGAAAGGGCAATAGTAATCACTTTTAGTAGTTCAAAAAGTCTTACGTTTATTTTGTAATTTATTGATTTATTTGTTTATTACAGACTTGTATTCCACATCAACAACGCACTCATACAACACAAGAGCACAAAAATGGTTAGCCATACAGTAGTGCATTACAGAATCGATGTTTACACATGACCAACACTTACCCACTTTACACTGAACTTGTTATCGGATTGACGCTTGAGCGATTCGTTGCCCTTGGCTTACCTTCGTGAACGCACTAGCGAACTCGATACTGGGGCGCTTTTACACTGCAATGACTCAAAGATTTGCTTCGTGGGT